>ERZ1027047.8-NODE-8-length-122018-cov-9.698671_pt1 | contig 122018 bp, 110 predicted proteins | sample MGYA00519286_ERZ1027047 | MGnify/ENA primary metagenome ERZ1027047 (study PRJEB26926, sample SAMN06164592) | human gut metagenome | biome: ENVO:00009003; feature: ENVO:2100002; material: ENVO:00002003 | host: Homo sapiens | place: USA | collected 2012 ... | reverse complement strand
CTCCCCTTCAAGAAGTTGGACTCTCTGCTTTATGTTTTAGCGGACAGTAATAATAATTTATTTTAAAGACTATATAAAAAAGAGTGCGGCCCGAACGAGTCGCACTCTTTTATTTTGTTGTGGTATTTAAGCCTATTTCTCAGGTTCGGCTGCTGCGGCGGCGGCCGGAGCTGCGGCGGCGGCCGCGGAGGCTATGTTGGCGGCTGCGGTAGCGGCTGCATCTGCGGCCGGCGCCTCGTAGCGGTACTTGGCCTCCCAGCCCAGCGCGGATGCGCCTAACACGGCTGCGTCGCAGTCCTTAAGCTCAGAAATAAGGAGCTTGGTATGACCCTTGAAGATGTTCAGTATATTCTTGTTGAAGGCTTCGCGCAGAGGGGTCATCAGCAGGTCGCCGCTCTTGGCCAGGCCGCCGAACAGGATAATGGCCTGCGGGCTGGAGAAGGCAACCATGTCGGCCATGGCTTCGCCTAAGATTGTTCCGGTATACGTGAATATCTCCTTGGCCAGCTTGTCGCCGGCGATAGCGGCGTCGTACACATCCTTGGATGTGATGGCGTCGATGTCGAGGTTGCGGAGCAGCGAAGGTTCCTGACGAACTTCGATGAACTCACGTGCGGTGCGTGCCACGCCGGTAGCCGAGCAATATGCTTCGAGACATCCGGAACGTCCGCATCCGCATACACGGCCGTTGTTACGCTTCACGACCACGTGACCCAGCTCGCCGGCGAAACCGTCGGAGCCGTAAACCAGCTGACCGTTGATCACGATACCCGATCCGACACCGGTGCCGAGGGTGATCATGATGAAGTCCTTCATACCACGGGCTGCGCCGTATGTCATCTCGCCTAATGCAGCGGCATTCGCATCGTTGGTCACGGCAACAGGTACGCCACCGAATGCCTTGCTCACCTTCTCGGCCAGCGGAATCTCAGGACCCCAGGGCAGGTTCGGCGGATTCTGGATCGCACCGGTGTAATAGTTGCCGTTAGGCGCTCCGATACCGATTCCCTGAATCTGATCCTCCAGTTCGTTTACTTTGATAAGGCGGCTCAGACCTTCGTGCAGCTCGGCTACATAATCGTCGAAATTAGTGTGCTTCTGGGTCTTGATTGAATCACTGGCCACTACCTGGCCACGGGCATCTACAATGCCGAACACCGTGTTGGTGCCGCCTATGTCTATACCTACTACATACGGTTTGCTCATAATATTATGATTGTTAAAGTTGTCGGTTTATGACTTTGTTATTTGAATAAGTACTGGCTGGAGATCGACTGGTTGTTGTGAATGCGACGGATTGTGTCGGCAAACAGCTTGGCCACAGGCAGAATTGTCGCCTTGGGGTTTTCCTTGATATAGGGGATTGAATCGGTCAGCACCATCTCCTCGATGCCGCAGTTCAGCACACGCTCGGTAGCGGGGTCGGACATCACGCCGTGGCTGCAGAGTGCGCGTACGGACTTTGCGCCGTAGGTCAGCAGCAGGTCGGATGCCTTGGTGATTGTACCTGCGGTGTCTACGATATCGTCTATCAGCACCACGTTCTTGCCTTCTACGTCACCGATGACGGTCATCTTCTCCACCACGTTGGCCTTGGCCCGGGTCTTGTGGCACAGCACTAAGGGTACATCGAAATACTTGGCATACGAGTTGGCTCGCTTTGCGCCGCCTACGTCGGGCGATGCTATTACCATATCCTTAAGGTGCAGGCTCTCGATGTAGGGGATAAAGATGGAGCTTGCATAGAGGTGATCGACGGGAACGTTGAAGAATCCCTGTATCTGGTCGGCATGGAGGTCCATGGTGATGAGCCGGTCTATGCCTGCCACGCTGAGCAGGTCGGCCACCAGCTTGGCGGCGATGGACACTCTCGGCTTGTCCTTGCGGTCCTGACGCGCCCAGCCGAAGTAAGGCACCACTGCGATGATTGACGCTGCCGACGCACGCTTCGCCGCGTCTATCATCAGCAGAAGCTCCATCAGATTGTCTGCCGTCGGAAACGTGGACTGCACAAGATACACTTCACTGCCTCGTATCGACTCCTCGAACGACACTTCAAATTCACCGTCGGCAAAACGCTCTCTGTTCATTTTGCCTAATTCAATGCCGAGTTCCTTACAGATGCTCTCGCCAAGATACTTGGACGACGACCCTGCAAATACCTTAATCGGCGGTAGAGAATTGCTCATGGGTATGATGTTATTTTGTTCCGCGCGTCATCATTGTGTCAGACGCCGGTTTTATTCTACAAAGTTAAAGATAATCCCTTATTAATGCAAATGAAATGTTATAATAACATTAAATTTATTTTGCGTTGTTGGTCGGCTTCACCTTTTTTAGCGGCAATATCAACGCATCGTGGGGCCCTATCTTCAGCATTGTCTGCTGTCCGCGCTGCATGGTGAATACGTGCGGCTGCTTCCACAGCAGGTCCTCCACCTTGTAGTCACCCTCGGCTATTCCGGCCATGTCATAGCACAGGTCGGGCACGTTAAGATGGACGTCCTGCGACCGGTCGGCGAAGTTGACCAGGAACAGCAGCACATCCGTGTCGGTGTAGCGCACGAACGAGTATAGCCTGTGCGGGTCGAAGTCGGGCTGCTGCAGGTTGACGTACATCAGGTCGAAGAACGCGCCCTCGCGCACTGCGGCACTCTTGTTGCAGAGCGTCAGCACACGCTTATACAGATTGCGAAGCCACTTCTCGTGCGCGGTCAGGTGCGCGGTGCTGCACAGGCCGTTGTTGTACCAGCGGCGCAACGTGTCGAGGCTCCAGTAGTCGAAGATGGTGGTGCGGTTGTTGTCGCCGGCAAAGCCCTCGTTGTCGCGGGCCGGCTCGCCAAGCTCCTGACCGTAGTATAGCATGAACGGCCCCTTGCTCATCATGGCGCTCACCACCAAGTGCGGCACTACCTTCATGGGGTCGCCGGCAAACGCCGGGCTGGCGAAACGCACCTCGTCGTGGTTCTCCAGGAAGTTGAGCATACGGTCGCCGATGCCGTCTACGGTCTGCCAGCACCCGGTGAGCTGAGCCGCCGACACGTTGTTGCGCTCTATACCCACAAGCGTGTAGTACAGGTTCACCTTGTCGTACAGATAGTCGAAGCCGCAATAGTTCAGGAACGTATGATACAGGCTGACGTCGTATATCTCGCCGATGAAGATCAGTCCGGGATAGTCGCCCTTGACCTGCGGGATGGCCCAGTGCCAGAACTCTACGGGCACCATGAACACCATGTCGCAGCGGAAGCCGTCTATACCCTTAGAGGCCCAGAATCGCAGTATGTGCAGCATCCGCAGCCATGTGTCCGGAATCGGATCGTAGTATCCCTTGTGCTGCCAGGAATCTACGCCGTAGTTCAGCTTCACGGTCTCGTACCAGTCGGTTTTGCCGCAGAAGGCGGTGAAGCAGTCGTTGCCGGTAGCTTTGGCGGGGAACTCCACGTATGGCGTATCGCCCTCGGCGCCTAAGTCGAAGTCCGGGGCGAACTGCTGGTTGGTTATGTAGTAGTAATTGTTGTTCGGTGTGAAGAACATGCCGATGTTGTCGTGCGCTCCGAAGTCGTCGATGCCGTCGGGAGCCACGTCCGAATGATACACACGGGCAGTGTGGTTGGGCACGAAATCCAGCAACACTTTCAGTCCTGCGTCGTGTGTCCGTTCCACCAGTGCCTGGAACTCATCCATACGCTTGTCCACGTCCTCGGCCAGTGCCGGCGACACATCGTAATAATCCTTTATGGCGTAAGGCGAACCGGCCTGCCCCTTCACCACGTTGGGATTGTCGGCCGGTATGCCTGGGAACGCGGTCTTGGTGGCCATCTCTATCACGCCGGTGTACCATACATGGGTCACACCGAGGCTCCGGATGGACTTCAACGTCTTTACGGTAAGTCCGTTGAATTTGCCGCTTCCGTTCTGCTCGTAGCTGCCGTCGGCCACGCATTCCGACTCCATATTGGTCATGATGCGCGGAAACATCTGGTAAACTATTGGCTTCTCTTTCATCGTTCTGATTCTATGTCGGTTGTCCGTTGTTGTTTATTGTAGATAGATTTTGCAAGGTCATTCTGTCTGTAATCTGTCGTTCAGGTATTCTTCCTGACGGCTCCGCTCTTGCTTATCTCGCTCAGTATCCTGCAGGTGGCCTCGTAGCCTATGTTGATGTTGCGGTTCAGGGCCTTTAGGTCGAACAGCTTGGTCTCCACTATTTCCAATGGCTTTATCACATAGTCGCATATCTCCATGTCGTGGATCACGTTGGCCTTCATCGACAGCGAGAAGGCACGCGCCGCGATATCGAGTATCGAGTTGCGGTAGCGGTACTTTCGGTTCAGAGGCGAGCAGTTGGAACCGAACAGAACGTCGCATTCCTTGCGTATGGCCCATGCCGGCAGATTGTGCAGCACGCCGCCGTCTACATAATATTCTCCATCGATCTTGATGGGATTGAATATCACAGGCACGCTGCACGACGCCAGTACGCGGGGCACAATCGCTCCCTTGCGCCAGCCTACCTGCGTGCCGCGCGACAGATTGGTGGCGCAAACTATGGCAGGTATCTTCAGTTCCTCTATGTTCTTCACCGGGAGCCATGAATCCAGCAGCTTGGCGAATTTATTCAGCTTGAATATACCGGCCTTGGGGATGGACCATTCGGTGAAGTCGCCGAAATTACCGGACTCCACGAAACATTCCTTGATATCCATGGGCGATAGGCCGGAGGCATACAGCACACCCGCTATGGAACCGGCCGACACGCCCGAGATGATCTGCGGCTTCAGCCCGAACTCCTCCATGGCCATCAGCACGCCGATGTGCGAGAATCCCTTCGCTCCGCCGCCGCCCAACGCTATCCCTATCTTCTTCTGCCTCTTGATGCCCAGATAGCTCGCTATATTGTCAATATTTATATTGAATGGAATATCCATGCTTTATTAAAGTTTAAAGAGTTTATAGAGTTAACAAAGTTAAGATAATAGTATCGTCATTGGTATGTCTACACATTCCTCTATACTTTATAAACTTTCTCAACTTTATAAACTATACATACTCAACGTACGGAATCGGGTTTTAGCCCATTCTGTTTCTTCTTTTTGCGAAGGAACTTGAACGCGTCGTCAAAGTCCTTGCGGAAAATGATGCCCACGCCCTGTGTGGTCAGCGCCGATTTCAAGTAATAATATGCGTCATTGAAATGATTGTATGCCTTGAGCCGCAGCTTCCCGTCCTTGGTGAGCAGATACTCCAGGTCGAAGTCGCCGATAAACGTGGTCTGCGATACACTGCGGTCGCGGTAACCGAGGTTGCCGTTGATTATAAGCCTGTTGTCAAACAGTTGGGACGACAGCGCCAGGTCCACCTCCATGTCCGAGAAGTCGTTTCTTCCGGACTTGAACGATGGATTGAGCGACACCTTGTCGGTCAATTGCGACACCACGTTGGATATCTGAGACGACAGCGTGGATGACGCCATCGACACCAATTCGCCGTCGGATGTGCCCGAGAACTGGGGGGTGTAGAATCTGTTAAGCGCCAACAGGTACAGCACCTGCTGCTGCATCATCTCCTCCGACGACACGATGCTGCGCACCTTACGCTCCACATCGCCTGTAACGGTAGGCAGCGCTATGTCGAAGGCCAGCTCCGGGTGCTGCAGCTCGCCGGTCACCTTAAGCAACGCCTCCACCGGTACGGAACTGCGGTTCAGGTCGCGGTCGGTGGCGAAACTTTTGTCAAGATCTGACAGATTTGTGTTTACCCTGTATCCTGCCGTCAGGTCAAGAATGCCTTTCATCGCATCGCCGTTGAACGAGATGCTGCTCCCTTCCTTTATCTTGAAGTCTCGGATTATGATGTCCTGGAATGTGAAGCGGTAGCTGCCGTCGTTGATAGCATAACGGCCGAACAGCTCGACGTTGTCGTTAAACGTGTTGTAGTTCAGGCGCATCGCTCCGGAACCTGTGGCCGTTATCTTGTCGCCGGCTGCGGGATCCATTATCACGTTCATCTTCAGCGACGGTGTGAGGGCAACGGACAGGTCCATCTCGAAGATTCCGGCTTCCTCCTCTTCCTCCGCAGGCTTCTTGAACTGGGTCTCGAACTCCTCCTGTTCCGTTATCACGGTCTCGACTTTCTTATGACTGTCGGTGAATGTCAGGAAGTCGTATTCTTCTGCCGTCTGTGTCTTCTCCATCGAGAAGGTGAAAGTGGAATTCTGCTCGGTCGTGGCGTCGAAACTTACGAGTGTATAGCCGGGATAGCCGGATATTCGGCCTGACCCCGATGCGAAAATGCGGCCCCACCAAGCCTGACCGGACGCGGATGTCATGTCGTAGCACAGCATCCGTTTTATATCCTTCAGGTTCAGGTCTATCTTGGCGTCGTGGAAGTATTCGTGGCTCACAGAGCCGGCCAGTACGCCGCCGTTGCCGTAACGGTCACTGATACGGAAGCCGGGTATCACTATCTTGTCTTCGTCAAACAATACCGAGTCCGAGCCGTAGTACGTCACGTTGGTATACCCAATCTTGATGGCTGCGGTATCGGCGAATGCCTTACCCACAAGCCTAATCCTCTTGAAATTCCCGTACAGGGTCAGGTCGGCCGAGCCGGCTCCCTCCACCTTTTCCATCACGTTGCTCAGGAACGGTTGTATCAGCGCTAAGTTAATCTTATGGGCGTCGAAATTGATGCGCAGCGAATCCTGCGTCACGAATATCTTGCCGTCCACCTTGGTGTACACGTCCCTGGCACCACCATTTATGTCGGCGCCGATACCCACCGCCTTGTTGGCGTTATCCCAATAACCCACAAGGTCTGCATCACCCACGTCGGCGCCGTTGTAACTGAAATTCTTCACATGGAGGCCTCGAGTCTCTGCCAATGGCGCTCCGCTGAACAGATTAGAGGCCACCGCCTGACCCGTGGCGTGGCCACCGAACGTCACATAGTTGATGTTCAGCGTGTTGAATATGTACGACAGATCTATATCCCTCAGATTGGCCACTAATTCGTCATCCGGCGAATCGGATGCCGCGCCCTGAATGGTCAGATACTGGTCGCCGTGATTAAGGCTTAGATTATCCACCGTCAGTCGCTTGTCGCTGAAACGAACCGTGGCCGGCGACATCCGCCACGTCTCGTTATTGATCACTATCTCGCTGGGGTTGATGGCAATATCCAGATCCTTCTTGCCAGCTTCATTGCTCACGATGTTCAGTCCGAGGTCGATGCTGCCTTTTTCCCTGCCGCTCTCCCCTTTCCATGCCAACAGACCGGACACCCGGTCGTTCAGCGCATGACCGTCAACGTCAAGATGCACATACTGGGTCTTTATCGGGTAATCGGCACCCACCTTTACAGTCATTCCGTTTGCAACGGTCGATTCGGCAGCTACATTCACGTTCTTGATCAGCTTGTTTCCGCCCTGAATCAGATACGGAGCGGATACATTCACGTTCATACGCCCGTTGTCCACGTTTCCATACAGACGCGCGGGCACTCCCGGACGCACCTTAAGGTTAAGCGCTTCGTATATCTTTGCGTCTGACTTGATGGTGAAGTCGTAATTAAGGCTGTTTACGTTGACTGGCTGTCTGACAGGCGCCTTGATATATGCCGGCAATGCCCGGGACAGTATGTCGGTGGCGAGCACCGGAAGGTCCTTGAACACGAACTGCCCCTGCACATTCCCGTCCATTACATCGCTCGCCAGGTCTATGCGCCTGATTTCATTTACGTTGCTGACATCGAGATTCAGATACGACAGCGCCAATGTATTTCCGTTTGCGGGTGTATAGTTTATGTCAGATATGCGGGCAAAGCCTGTGACATTGTCCTCGTTGTTACCGGTCGCTTTCACGTCGAGCGATGCCGCCTGAAACACCGGACTTTGCTTAGGCAATATGCCGAAGGCCCTGCAGTCAAGTCTCAGGTCGTTGCCCGTCACGTCCCATGTGGATGCGGCGCCGTCGAGCGTACAGTTAGCCGTCACCTCGCCGTTGGCCGCCAAGCCCGACACCTGCGCCTGCAGGTCGGTCTGCTTGCCCTTCTTCTGCGCTTCGACGTATATGTCGGTCAGCTCCTGACCGTTGACAAACACCGACGGAGCCTCGACCCTGACGTTGCCGTTGCTGCGCCGCAGGTCATTGAGTGTCAGGCCGACCTCTCCTTCTGCCTTGGCCTTGATCTGGCCGACAGGCTGCGAGGCTATGAGCGAACCGAGATCGAAGCCCTCGGTGTCTGCCATAAACTTGCCGTTTATGTTCTTGTCATGCAGATTTCCGCTCACGTCTAAGTTTATCAGTCCCTGATCTGTGGACACCAGTCCCTGGAACACGCCGCCCGACCCGGCCAGCGACAATCCGCCATCGCCTTTTACAAGAATCTGACCGGCTTCCGACAAGATTTCCGCAGCCGCTCCTGTATTTACCCCCACGGCATCAAGCAATTGCGCTATGTAACCGCCATCAGCTTCCACTTCCAGGTCATCGGCTATGAGTTCCAGCTCTTCAGGCGTTGCAAGACCGGACACATTGCCTCTGAAATGTATGTCGACATTACCGTTATTGTCTGTCACAGACAGATTCTCGACTCTGAACCTGTTGACTGAGCCATCGACATGCACGTCTATGTCATACTTTCCTGAGATCTGATCAAGACTCGGCAACAGGAATGTCAGATCGTCAGGCTGCAGATTGTCTATGTTGACAACCACATCAAAATCGGCCTTCTTGAAATCGCTGACAATGTTCTTGAATCCGGAGATGGGGAGTCTCTGATTATTTATGCGCACTTTACCCTCCGACAAATCGAGGCGGAACTTTCGCAGTTCTATTTCCTGCGGAGTCACGCTGGCGAAAAACGACAGGCCGTCTACATATAGTCCTGACTTTTCTTTGAAACTGAGGCGTCTAAGGTTCACCACATAGTCGTCATTCTTAAGCCTGGGCATCGATATGTCTGCACGCAGATTGCTTACATTCAGATGATTGGGATCCAGCACATTCTGCGCCTTGACGGGTTGCCACAGGCGGTCGAATCTCACATTCGACTTACGGATCACGATGTTATGCAGCACAAGGTCGAACTTTGTCGGTTCCTTCTTTTGCTGTTTCGGCTTAAAGGCATCTATTATGAACTGGATGTTCAGCGGAGCGCCCTCTTTGGCCTGTGTTATGGCCGCGTCAAGACCGATGATTTCGGCGTAAGTGATTTCTATTTTTTGTGATATCAATAGCTTCCAGAAGGCCACGCCGGCACCGAGGTTCTTGACCGATATGCACTTCTGATTGTCCGGCGTACGTATTTCCACATCGTTGAGTTGCAGTTCGTTGAACGGCATTATGGAGACATCGCCTATCTTTACCGGAGCCTTGAACAATTGCGTCAACTGTTTCTCCGCCTCATTGCGTATCATCTTCTGCACCGGAGGCACCGACAGCGCCACATAAAGCAACACAATGATAGCCCCCACTGTAAGAATGGCGGCGAACAATATACTGCGTGCTACACGATAGACATTCCTCACGGCTGTCATACCGCAAAATTACAAATTTTTTCTCACATTGAAAAACCGCCCCTTCGCACATTAGCGTATCCTATGGTGGCGGTTGCATTCATACCGCGCAATTTCTACCGTGTTTTATATCTTTTGTTCTCACTATGGTAATCGTCTGTGTTTTGTTTCTTTTGTTCTCACTATGCACTCGTCTGCGTTTTGTTTCTTTTGTTCTCACTATGCACTCGTCTGCGTTTTGTTTCAGGCCGGAGCTTCAGCGACGGGGTAATCCGTTTCACGCCGGGCCTTTCTCTCTCTGCTTGATCATCATAGCGTCAGCATTAGACGCACATTCGGCATTATTGGGCATTATTAAATCGTTATTTTTGGATAACAGCGAAAAAAATGGTAATTTTGCGGTATGATGGGTAAAGAGAAACCTACAGTGATACTTGGCATCGAGTCGTCGTGCGACGATACCTCGGCGGCTGTTATAGTCGACGGTATATTGCGTAGCAACGTCATAGCGAGCCAGAAAGTGCATGAGAGTTACGGCGGCGTCGTGCCGGAACTCGCGTCGCGCGCGCATCAGCAGAACATAGTGCCGGTTGTGTCCGACGCGTTGCGTCAGGCCGGCGTGGACAAACACGACCTCAGCGCCATCGCATATACACGCGGTCCCGGTCTGCTCGGATCTCTGCATGTGGGCACCTCGTTTGCCAAAGGTCTGGCAATAGCGCTCGACATCCCGCTGCTGGACGTGAACCATCTGCACGGCCACGTGCTGTCGCACTTCATCCGCAACAACGCCGACGACCGGGTGCCGGAGTTCCCTTACCTCTGTCTGCTGATTTCGGGCGGCAACTCCCAATTGGTCGTGGTGGAATCTCCATACAGTATGAACATCATCGGCCAGACCATCGACGACGCTGCCGGCGAGGCATTCGACAAGTGCGCCAAGGTGATGGGCCTCCCCTATCCCGGCGGCCCGCATATAGACCGTCTCGCCCGGGAGGGTGACTCGAAGCGTTTCAAGTTCGCAAAGCCGAACATGCCGGGCTTTGATTACTCGTTCAGCGGATTGAAGACATCGTTCCTCTATACCCTGCGCGACAATGTGAAGAATGATCCGGACTTCGTGGAGAACAACAAGGCAGACCTATGTGCCTCTCTGCAGAAGACCATCATCGATATATTGCTCTCCAAACTGAAGGCGGCTATCCGCGAGACCGGCGTGAAGCATGTGGCCATAGGAGGAGGCGTATCGGCCAACGGAGGCATACGCCAGGCTGTGGCCGACCTATGCCGCGACATGGACGTCACCGCATGGATTCCGCCGCGTCAGTTCACTACCGACAACGCCGCCATGGTGGCCATGGCCGGTTACTTCAAATACCTTAACCACGATTACAGTTCGCTCGCACTCCCTCCCTTCGCGCGCGTCACCGTTTGATATCGCCCTATGAAAACCCCGAACGACACTCCCGACAAGGATCCCGGCACGGAGAAAGATCTCCATACCGAAATCCGTTCCGTCACCATATACGGCTACACCGAGGAGGAACTTGCCGACATCATCAAGCACTTCAGGAGCCAGCTCCCTGATTTTGTCAGCATGGTCACCACCACACTCAATCTTGTCACCAGGGTTCTGCTGACAGGCTCTCACCATGCTGTGGAACTTCTGCGGTTCAAGATGAACCGGTTCCAGCAGCAGCTCATGGACCTGTTCAACGAGGAATTCGTGTCGACACAGGACCTGACCATGTCGGAGGTATTAGGTCAGCTGCTGAAGGAGCGCGAGCTGACCGTGGCCTGCGCCGAGAGTTGCACCGGCGGCAACATCGCACACAAGATTACGCAGATTCCCGGATCGTCGGCCTATTTCTTGGGCAGCGTGGTGAGCTACAGCAACGAGGTGAAGGCCAATGTACTGAAGGTTGGCCGAAACAATCTGTCGCGCTTCGGTGCCGTCAGCAAACAGGTGGTCGAGGACATGGCCCGTGGAGCCGCATCGCTGATGAGGGCTGACTGTGCGATGGCCACGTCTGGCATCGCCGGCCCCGAAGGAGGTACAAAGTTCAAGCCTGTCGGTACGGTCTGGATGGCCGTAAGATATAACGACACCACCGTATCGGAGCTGATTCAGTTCAAGGGTGACAGAAACCAAGTGATTGAATCGGCAACGAACCATGTGATGTTCATGCTGATCAAAATGTTAAGGAACTCCTACATAGTGCAGGAGGAAATCAACGACGACTAAACAGATATTAAATATTAGATATTAATATTAAATATTAGATACCGGATAATAGATATTATATTAGATACAGAATAATTCATCTTCCTTTATGAACCGGGTGAAAGTCCCGGACAGTCCCGCTACGGTTACAGTCCGACCTTGGAAGATGACAATTTTCTACGCGGATGGAAAATTATTTACACTCAATCAGACACACATCGGCAATAGCGCTGCTTCTTATGGTCTCCGGCTCGATTACCGCCGGCCAAAAGCCCGACAGCGCATCAGTCACTCTTCAGACTCTTGAAGTCACATCTGCCAAAGCTCCGAAGGAAGTTGTCTCGGTAGCCCCGACGCACACCATCGCCAATCAGGACCTCGATAAGATGGGCATCACCGGCATCTCTGACGCCATTCACCGTATGCCCGGCGTCATACTCCGTGACTACGGCGGTGCAGGAGGTCTCAAGACAGTTTCAATACGAGGTCTCGGTCCACAGCACACCGGCGTCAGCTACGACGGCGCGCAACTCGGCGACACCCAGTCCGGACAGATAGACCTCTCCAGATATTCGCTCGACAACGTCAGCGACATCTCCATGGTGATAGGCGACAACGAGGATATCTTCGTGCCGGCACGTACGGCGGCGGCATCCTCGTCTATCATGATTTCATCATGGAATCCTGTGATGGGCGACAGCAAGCTAAATCTCACCGCCAAACTGACTGCCGGGGCATTCGGATACGTATGCCCCTATATCAGAGTCGGTTCGGGTATCGGCGACAATATGGCGTGGCTGGTCACAGGCGACTACATCCACAGCAACAACAACTACACATTCTCCATCCCCAACGGCAGCGAGACGGTAAAGGAACGTCGCAGCAACTCCGACATCGACAACGGACACATCGAAGCAAACTTCCGGTGGAAACCGAACTCAGCCTCCACGCTCAACGTGAAGTACTACTACTTCGATTCGTTCCGCCATCTGCCCGGCCCGGCCATCCTGTACAACAACGAGAGCCACGAGGCGCTGAAGGACGTGAACATGTTCGGTCAGGCGCAATACCGCACCCGCCTGTCAAAAATCTTCTCGCTCAATGTATTGGGCAAGTTCAACTGGAGCAAGAACAGATACACCGACCGAGACGGCAAATATCCCGGCGGCGTGCTCGACAACCGCTATATTCAGCGCGAGGCATACGGCGCGGCCACGCTGCTGTGTGCGCCTGTCACGGGGCTGTCGCTGTCGTATGCGTTCGACTATTTCTACAACGACCTGCACAGCAACCTGAAACAGCACAACCGCCCGCACCGCAACTCCATTCTCCAGGGCCTCAACGCCAAGTACCATTACCATTGGTTTACGGCCACCGCCCGTGCCCTGCTTTCTATATACCGGGACTTTCCGGGCGACGGCGAGAAGAAAATAAGCCACACCCGGCTCACTCCATCGGCGGGCGTATCATTCCAGCCCTGGATGAATCAGAACTTTTTCATACGCCTAAACTATAAGGGTATATTCCGGATGCCGACTTTCAACGAGCTGTATTTCGACCATTTCGGTTCTATCAATCTGAATCCCGAAATAACCGACCAGTTCAATGCCGGTCTGACCTATAACCTGAAGCCGCAGAGCCGGATCAGCAACCTGAACGTGACGGTGGACGGCTACTATAACCGCATCAAGAACAAGATCGTGGCCGTACCCTACAATATGTTCGTATGGACCATGACCAACCTTGGCCGCGTCGAGGCTTACGGCATCGACCTCGCGCTTAACGCTGAATTCCCGATATATGCGCTTCAGAGCATCATATTCAACGGCAACTACAGCTGGCAGAAGGCTCTCAGCAGGACATCACGCGACAAACTGGACTGGAACAAGCAGTTGCCATACACTCCCGTCCATTCCGGCGCGTTCTCCGTGGCATGGGAGAATCCCTGGGTGTCGATTGTAGCGCATTCCTACGGCTGTTCGGCGCGTTACTCCTCCACTAACAATCTCCCGAGCACGCGCCTGCACGGATATATGGAGTTCGGCTTCGCGGCATATCACACCTTCCGGTTTAACGGCCACGAACTTCAGCTGCGTGCCGACCTTATCAATGCCTTCGACGCTCGCTATGAGATTGTGGCACGTTATCCCATGCCCGGCAGGTCGTGGACCGCATCAATAAGATTCACTTTATAATATTATAATAATAACTCAATTACAACAAACACTAAAAAATTATGTTGAAGCAATTCTTATCGGCTGCCGTCGTTGTGGCAGCCATGTCAGCCCTGACAGCGTGCGACAGCGACAACAAGCACGACTACGAGCCCAACCCCGACCAGCCCAAGTATTCGGCCGGCGCTTACTTCCTGAACCAGGGAAATTACTACAGCGGAGGCATCGAGGGCGGCCTCTACTCGCTGGACTACACCACCGGCACCATGGCCAACAACATATTCAAGGCCGCCAATGGCAAGTCATTGGGCGATACTCCCCAGTGCGGCGTATGCTACGGATCGAAAGTATATATCGGTGTATACGAGTCGCAGTGCATCTTCATCCTTGACAAATATACCAACAAGGAGATCAGCTGCCTGCGCCTCAAAGGCATGAAGCAGGGTTCGCAGCCCCGTTCCATGGTGGCATACGGCGGCAAGGTTTATGTGGCCATGTACGACGGCTATGTAGCACGTCTGGACACCACCACGATGCAGATAGACAAGAGCGTCCAGGTAGGCCCCAACCCCGAAGTCATCGGTATATACAACAATAAGATATATGTGCCGAATTCCGACGGTATGAACTACCCTACCTATGGTACTACGGCCAGCGTGATCGACATCGATTCATTCACAGTTACAGCCGAATTGAATAACGTTCCTCTGAACCCCGCCGAGTTCCAGGCCAACAAGGACGGCCTTTACCTGCTGGCCAAGGGTAATTACCAGGACATCCCCTCCAAGATCTACAAGGTCGAAGGTCTGGAATTCAAGGAGATTGCCGAAGCATCGATTATGGCTGTGGATGAGGACAAAGTCTACTATGTCAACGCACCCTTCACCGATGACGTCAAGGTCACATACGGCTACTACGACATCGCAAATGACATGAACCAGGAATGGAGAATCCAGCAGGTGGACTATCCCAACAACATCGCCATCGACCGCATCGGCGGCAAGATGTTCATATCCTCCTATATCATGGACGGCAAATATCCCTCGTACACCGCTCCAGGCTATGTCAACGAGTACACACTTGACGGCAAATTCGTCAAGAAGTATGACATCGGCGTAGGCCCTGCTGCCATCTTCTTCGACAAGTATTGAACAGAAACCTTATAACATATAACTACGTGGAGGGTGCGCCGGCGTACTCGCGACAGCGCATCCTCCGCTTCTACTTGATATTATGGTTGATAAACTGAAGCATTGCATATCTACTCTGGGGGTTATCGTTCTGGTATCCGCTTGCGCACATAAATCCGGTGAATCAGCACAAGGCACTGACATTATGACCCATGCGGAAAACCTTACCATCGTGGACGGCGACGGCTATTCGTCGGTGGACATCCGCAACCCGTGGGATACTACCCGGATGCTGGCGCAGTACATTCTGCTGAACGAGGGCAGAGACGTTCCCGAAGGCATCGACACGCAGTCGCGCAAGGTAATCCATACACCGGTAAAAAATGCTTTGGTTTACTATAACATACACGTGTCGCTGCTTCATGAGTTAGGGGCGCTTGACCGGGTGGGCGGTGTCTGCGATTCTGAATACATCACCGACTCCGTGGCCGGCCAACGTGTGGCTCAGAAACAAATTCAGGATTGCGGTCTCAGTTATCAGCCCAACATCGAGGCCATCATGAAACTTCGTCCCGACGTAATCGTGCTGTCGCCCATGGAAAACGGCGACACCCACGGCAAGCTGGCCAACATGAACATTCCCGTACTTGAGGCGGCCGATTATCTCGAGCCTTATCCCTTGGGACGGGCGGAATGGATGAAGCTTTACGGACGCCTGGTAGGCAAAGGAGCCGAAGCGGACAGCCTGTTCGCCAGGACCGAAAAGGAATACAACGACATCGTATTCAAGACGGCTCTGTGCAGCAATCTTCCAAAGGTATTGTTCGACGGGACATATAGCGGTGTCTGGAATGTTCCTACGTCCCGCTCGGCTACGGGTACGCTGATCCGCGACGCAGCCGGCTACAATCCTTTCGATGACTACAACGATTCCGGAAGTGCGAAACTCGCTCCCGAGGAGGTGATATACAAGGCCGCGGATGCCGACGTCTGGTTTGTCAGATACTTCTCAGACACCCCTATGACTCTGGAACAGTGGGGCAAGGAGGACAAGAACTATTCACGCTTCAAAGCGTTCAGGGATGGCAACGTATGGGGATCGAACACCAGATGCAGCGGTGTATTCGATGACGCGGCATTCCATCCGCAGTGGATATTGGCCGACATGGCACTGATTCTGCATCCCTCACTGCAGGGAATTAAAATTCATAAACATTACTATCAGCGACTTAAGTGAATCTCTCTAAGAAATTAATATTCGCGCTGCTTATTCTGTGCGCTGCGGCGATGTTCCTGTGCAACCTCTTTTTCGGGGCTGTGCACATCGACGCATCCGAGGTGTGGAACGCGCTTAAGGGCAACGACCGCGACAGCATCATTTCCTACATCATATTTGAAAACCGTCTGCCCCAGGCCGTGACGGCACTGTTGGGAGGCGCGGCATTGGCGGTAACGGGACTTATGCTTCAGACTGCCTTCAGCAACCCGCTGGCGGGACCGTCCATTCTCGGCATCAGTTCCGGAGCAAGTTTAGGCGTGGCTTTGGTGATGCTTGCATTGGGAGGCACCATATCCATCGGCAGCTCGAGCATCGGCGGCTATGCGGCCATAATAGTTGCCGCCTCCATCGGCAGCCTTGCCATTACCGGATTGCTTACTTTGATTTCCCTGCGTGTCCGCAACAATCTGATGCTTCTGATTGTGGGAATCATGACGGGTTATCTCACTTCGTCGGTAGTCACGTTGCTGTCATCGCTGACAAACGAACAGAGCCTGCAGGGATATGTAATATGGGGAATGGGATCGTTCGCACAGGTATCGCTGCAACAGCTTTCCATGCTTTCCATCCTGATCATAATGGGCCTGCTTGGCGCCATGCTGATGGCAAAGCCCCTCAACATCCTGCTATTGGGCGACAATTACGCTTTGAACTTAGGCATACGCGTGGAGCGCGTCAAGACATGGCTGCTGATTGTCACCGGTCTGCTGACGGCGGTTGTGACTGCTTTCTGCGGCCCGATCTCGTTCATAGGACTGGCTATGCCACACATCGCGCGTCTGATTACACGCACCGACAATCACTGGGTGCTGATGCCGGCCACCATGCTTGTAGGTGCCATCGTGGCCTTGGGATGCAACTGTCTCTCCGTGATGCCGCAAAGCAACGTAATTCCCCTCAACGCCCTCACCCCGATTGTCGGTGTCCCGGTAATCCTATACGTAATCCTCGCCGGATACCGTAAATAGTTTATAAAGTTGACAAAAAGTTGATAAAGTTAAGAAAGTTTAGATAAATGTGTTGACTCACCTATGTCGCCACTATTATCTTAACTTTATAAACTCTATAAACTTTCTAAACTAATCAGTCAGCCATCGCCGGGTCAGCAGGCCGTAATGGTCGATGCGGCGGTCGCGGAAGAATGGCCACCACTGGCGCACGTTCTCGCAGCGCTGCATGTCCACATCCACCACGTGTTCGCAGGCTTCGTTGTCGGGCGCCATGAACAGTATCTCACCCTGCGGCCCGGCTACGAAACTGCTGCCCCAGAAGTCTATGCCCGATGTCTGGCCCGAAGGATCCTCCTCGAAACCGTTGCGGTTCACCGACACTACGGGCAGCCCGTTTGCGACAGCATGACCGCGCTGCACGGTGATCCACGCCTCGCGCTGACGCGCTTTCTCATCATCTGTGTCATCGGGATTCCACCCTATCGCCGTGGGATAAATCAGCATCTCCGCTCCACGCATGGCCATCAGGCGCGCGGCCTCGGGATACCACTGGTCCCAGCAAACCAATACGCCGAGACGACCCAATGATGTCTGAATCGGCTCAAAACCGAGGTCTCCGGGCGCGAAATAGAATTTCTCGTAGAAACCGGGATCATCGGGTATGTGCATCTTGCGGTACTTGCCGGCCATTTCGCCGTTGGTGTCGAACACCAATGCCGTGTTATGATACAGCCCGGGAGCGCGACGTTCGAACACACTCGTCACCAGCACCACATTGTTGGTCATGGCGGCGTTGGCGTAAAACTCGGTGAAGTCGCTGGGAATCTCCTCGGCCAGCGCGAAGTTCTCAACATCCTCCGTCTGGCAGAAATACAGCGAGTCGTGCAGTTCGGACAGCACGATCAGCTGTGCCCCCTCGGAGGCAAGACTCTCTATGGCAGTCAGGTTCCGGGCGCGGTTGGACTCCACATCGGATGTGAACGAATGCTGTACTATTCCTACTTTAATTTTTCTGTTTGTCGTCATAACAATTGCATTGTGCTGCAGTGCAGCGATCCTCCCTGTTTTATCAACGTAGTGCAGTCCACCGGCACTATCTTGCGGTCGTGATATGCCACCGACAGCATCATTACCGCCATCTCGTCCTTAAGCGGCTGTTTATATACCGGTACATACACGGCTTTCTCCGTCACCAGATAATTGGCGTATGTAGCCGCCAGACGATTACCTTCCTCATCATATATGGCGTCGGGTAATGGCAGTTCCACAAGATGATAAGGCTGTCCGTCGGCAGTACGCAATGCCTTCAGTTCATCACGCATCTTTACCAACGACTCGTTCATTTCCTCTCCCGGACCGCAATAATATATCACTTCTCCTGGGGCAAGTCGCGCTAATGTGTCTATATGCGAATCGGTGTCGTCACCCTCGATATGTCCGTGCTCCAGCCACAGGAACCTTGTGAAGCCAAGACGCTTATGCAATATATCCTCTATCTCGCTTCGCGTATATGTGGGATTACGGTTGGGATTCAGCAGGCATTCCGACGTGGTGAGCAACGTACCCTTTCCGTCGGTTTCCACCGATCCTCCTTCAAGGATGAAGTCGCGGCAGTCAACATACCCTTCATGCGGAATCACATCGTGCTGTGCCATGAACGCCGTGGCCTGATTGTCCTTGCCTGCGGCAAACTTCAGTCCCCATGCGTTGAAGCCGAAATCCATAGTCAGCACTTCGCCGTTGTCCGCGTTAATGACCGACAAGGGACCGTAATCGCGAGTCCACGTGTCGTTGCATACGTAACACAGGTATTCCACATTGTCCAGCAGTTTTACATCGAAACCGTTCCGATCAAACCATTTCATCAGGAATGTCATGGTTTCCTGCCGGTTGGCCGTGAGCATCAGCACCTTGTCGCCGGTCGACACGAACGCGGCTGTAAGTCGTGCGAACTGCTCGCGCGCTTCCTCTATCACGTCGCCCCAGTCGGTATCGATATGAGGCCATGACATTAGTATCCGACCGCAACTTTCCCACTCTGCAGGCAACCGCTTGTTGATATATTCCAGTCCCTTGTTCTTCACTTCGGATATCGTATTTGCTTATTTTGTGAAGGCATTCCAGCCCTGGGCGCGTATGGGCATCTCCTGACCGTCACGTGTTATCATGGCCGCACCGAGGTCCTTATCGGTGACGTATCCAATCACCTTCACGCCCTCCAGCTTCTCGACATTCTCATTGTCGGTCAGAGGCACCGTGAACAGCAGCTCGTAATCCTCGCCGCCGTTCATGGCAGCAGTAACCATGTTCATGTTGAATTCTTCGGCCATGCATGCTGTCTGATAATCGATGGGAATACGGTCTTCATAAACACGGCAACCCACACCCGACGCCTTGCATATATGCAGCAGTTCGGACGACAGACCGTCGCTCACATCCATCATGGACGTTGGATGAATGCCCTTGTCTTTCAGCATCTGCACTATGTCCTTGCGTGCCTCGGGCTTAAGCTGGCGCTCCAGAATGTATTCCTTGCCTGCGAAATCCGGCTGAAACGGCTCCTGCGTCTTGCGCTCGGCAGCGACGCGGTTCTCGCGCTCCAGCAACTGCAGTCCCATGTACGCTGCCCCGAGGTCGCCACTGACGCATATCAGGTCAGTGGGCTTGGCGCCGTCGCGGTACACTATCTCGTCTTTCTTTCCCTCGCCTATACAGGTCACGCTTATAACCAGACCGGTAACGGATGCGGAAGTATCTCCGCCCACCAGGTCCACGCCATACAGGTCACAGGCCAGACGGATGCCGGAATACAGTTCCTCGATATGGTCAACGGTAAAACGGCTCGACACACCGAGGCTCACCACTATCTGCTTGGGCGTGCCCATCATGGCGTAGATGTCGCTGAAGTTAACTATCGCGGCCTTATAGCCGAGGTGCTTAAGCGGAACATAACGCAGGTCGAAGTGAATGCCTTCCAGCAGCAGGTCAGTCGTGACCAGCACTTCCTTGTCACCATACGACAGCACCGCCGCGTCGTCGCCCACACCCTTCCGGCTCGACTCGTTGCGCAGTGGGAAATCCTTTGTCAAAAGGTCGATGAGTCCAAACTCACCGACCTCAGATATCTCTCTTTCTTTACTCATTATGCTATGTGTAAGAAATTGACTGTCACATATCTTAACGATATGACGTCATACTCAATATTAAAGACGCTCCAGCATCTTCTGTATGATGTGTGTCATCACGGGCTGAGCCTTTACGGCTGCCTTCTGCACCTCCTCGTGTGTAGGCACCTCGCGGATATCCTTGCCGCCGAGGTCGGTGATTACCGACACGCCGAACACCTTCATGCCGGCATGGTTGGCCACGATTACTTCTGGAACAGTTGACATACCCACTGCATCGCCGCCTATCACACGGAAGTATTCATATTCTGCCGGAGTCTCGAATGTCGGGCCGGGGGTACCTACGTACACGCCGTGCATCAGCCGTATGTTGTCCTCGGCTGCGATAGCGTCGGCCATGTCTATCAGTGCGGTATTGTATGCCTCTGTCATTGCGGGGAAACGCGGGCCAAGCTCATTGTAGTTCTTGCCACGCAGCGGATTCTCGGGGAACAGGTTGATGTGGTCGGTGATCACCATCACGTCGCCTACCTTGAACTCCTTGTTCATGCCGCCCGATGCGTTGCTGACAAACAGCGTCTCTACGCCCAGTGCCTTCATGACACGCACGGGGAAGGTAACTTCCTTCATGTCATAGCCCTCGTAGTAGTGGAAACGTCCCTGCATGGCCACGATGTATTTGCCGCCGAGGTTACCGAATATGAGCTTGCCGCTGTGTCCCTCCACAGTAGATACCGGCATGTTGGGGATAGTGTGGTAGTCTATCTCCTTCTTTATCTCTATATAGTTCACCAGGTCGCCAAGTCCCGTGCCGAGGATCACTCCGATTGCGGGAAGCTCACCTACTTCTGCGCGGATATATTCCGCGGTCTCGCTGATTTTTTCCAAATATGTCTTTTCCATCGTATTGATTTATGATGTGGACATCGCTGCCCGATTAATATGTCTGAATTCTGTTTTCTATCATTTATGCTTCAATGCGCGCCTTCAGGTCGCGTATGAAGTCGCTGCCGTCCTGCTTGTGCATCATCTGCACCGCTATCGGCAGATAAAACGTCAGAGGCTTCAGTTTTGTTGGCACATACGGGTTATAAGCCAGTCTGACGGCATCCTTCTCCGTGGTGACTATCATCTTGCGCTCGCCGGTAAGCGAATCGAACTTTTTCTTGATGGTCTCCATATCCTTGCGCTGGAAATCGTGATGGTCAGGATAATGACACACCATAACCTTGAAAGGATAGTTCCTGAAATAGCGCACGAATCCACGCGGATTGGCTATCCCCGTCAGCAACAGCACCGTGTCACGTTCCGTCAGGCTGCCTAACGTGACTCGATACGGCTTGTCGTCAGGGAACACCGGCAGCAGACCGCCATAGACAACCTGTGAGAAAAATAGGCTCTGATAAGGTCTCGGATTCAGACCCTTGGTTGCCTGGTCGCCGCCCAGCTCCTTGCATATCAGCCTCACGTCGATGGGCGATATCTGTGCGGGACACTTGGTCACCACCACCATGTCGGCGCGTTCCACCTGCTTCCAGTTTTCGCGGAGGCGTCCCAACGGCAGCAGATGGTCGCGGTAGATGGGCCGGTTATAGTCCGACAGCAGTATCGATACCTTCGGCTTTACAAACCGGTGTTGGAACGCGTCGTCAAGCAGTATCAGCTGTATGTCCGGGAACTGACGCAGCAGTTCCGAGATTCCGTGCCTGCGGTTCTCGCATACCGCCACCTTGACCTGATTGCCGAACTTGTGGTATATCTGCAACGGCTCGTCACCCACGCTATCGGGCGTACTGGTGGAATTGGCCAGCAGGAAGCCCTTGGTCTTGCGTTTGTAGCCTCGCGACAGGACTGCAATGTTGTATGTCATGCACAGCTCGTTGATGATATACTCCACATGCGGCGTCTTGCCGGTACCTCCCACCGTGATATTCCCCACGCTCACTACCGGAACGTCGTATTCCACCACAGGTAGCAGCTTGTTGTCGAACATCCAGTTACGCACAGCCATCACGCCACCGTACAACCATGATACGGGTTTCAACAGCCATGATATTATCTGATTGCGTGACGGCATCGTGTGTGTGTTTCCGGTTTTAGTTCAACTTGCGGTTACTTGCCTGTGAATTCAATCTTGATGTCAGCCATACGCGCCTGAATCCGTTCGCGGCGAAGCAGCTCGCGCATCTTCATTATCATCATCTCCTCGGGCTTAGGCTCGAGCATCTGACGCATTGCCGTCATCGACGACAGGTTGGAGGGCAGCATGTCCCAGAACGACGGTTTGTACTCGGGATAAGCGGCCACGTTGTATTTGTCCAGTATCTTAGCCTTTGAAGCCACCCATTCTATGGCATCGTTCAGACTGCCGATTGAGTCTACCAGGCCGATTCGCTTTGCCGAAACGGCATCCCATACGCGACCCTCGGCTATACGCTTCACGGCCGGAACGCTCATCTTGCGACCCTTCGCCACACGGCCCACGAAGTCCTCGTAGCCACGGTCAACATACTGCTGCATCACACCCTTCATTTCGTCAGTCATACTTTCGGTCAGACTCGGGAACTGTGCGTTGGGATTGGTGGATACGGTCTGCGGATTGACGCCCAGCTTATCGGCCAGACCCTTGACGTTTGGAATCAGGCCGAATATGCCTATCGAACCGGTTATGGTCAGCGGATTTGCGAAGATTTTGTCTGCACCTGCCGAGATCCAGTAACCGCCGGATGCCGCGTATGCACCCATCGATACGGCCAGTGGCTTACCCTTGGACTGGAAATAATCCAGAGCCTCGCCTATCTGGTCGCTGCCGAAAGCCGAACCGCCGGGCGAATTGACGCGGAGCACCATACCCTTGACATTGTCGTCATCGGCCAGCTCGGTAATGATCGGTACGAGATTATGGTAGTTGATTCCATCCTGACTCACGTCGTTTATCTCGCCCACGGCATACAGCACCGCGATGCGGTTATTGCTGTCGTATGCGGTGGACCAGGGCACCTGCTTGACAAGCGTGCCGGGACTTACGAAATTCACATCGTCCACATCCTGACCGGTCAGTGCCGCGAACTTGGCATTGATGGTACGTTCATATACGAGAGAATCCACCAATCCGGCCTCAACAGAAGTTTTTGCGGGCGCGAACGAGATGTATTCCTTCGACACCAGCGAGTCTATTTCTTCAGGACTCACTCCCTTCCGGGTCTCGCTTATATTCTTTTTAATCACGCCCCACATGTTTCCGAGCAATGTGTCCATCTGCGCGCGGGCCGGATCGCTCATGCTGTTCATTATGTAAGGCTCTACGGCCGACTTGAACGTGCCCACCTTCACCACCTGGAACTCGACGCCGAGTTTATCAAGCAGATCCTTGTAATAAAGCACCGTCGACGACATACCCTGCATCTCCATCATACCCTGCGGGTTCATGTACACGCGGTCGGCTGCGGATGCAATCAGATACGTTCCTGTGGTATAGGTGTCGGCGTAGGCATACACTTGCTTTCCGCTCTTCTTATACTTCAGCACTGCCTGACGTATGGCATAGCATGCGGCCGGACTTGCCTCAAGCGCACCGCACTTCAGGTAAACGGCCGAGATATTGCGGTTGCGTGCGGCTTCTTCCAGTGCCTCCACTATCACGTTGAGGTTCTGAGGCTTGTTCAGGTTTCCCTTAACAAGCGACGTGAAGTCTGGAGCCTTTGCCGATTCCCGTTCGCTGATTGCTCCGCTCAGGTCAATGGTCAGGATGCTCTTGGACTTAAGCTGTTCCGCATCGCCCATTTCCGAAGCGATGCCGCTCCCTATCATCCCGAACAGCAGTATCATTGACGACACCACGACCAGCACCAGGGCCAGCCATGCTCCGACAAACGACGAAAGCGTATTTAAAAAGAACTTCTTAAGCATTTTTCTCTGTTATTTCCTTGATGATCTTCTTGATTTCGTCCGCCAGCGCATCAGCCTGCTCCATAGTCGCAGCCTCGCTGTATATGCGGATGATAGGTTCGGTGTTCGACTTGCGCAGATGTACCCAGCTGTCGGGGAAGTCTATCTTCACACCGTCTATATCTGTTATCTCCTCGTTGCTGAAGCGCACTTTCACTTCGTCCAAAATGGCGTCTACATCCAGTTCGGGAGTGAGCTGTATCTTGTTCTTGGCTATGGCATACTGCGGCAGTGCGGCCTTGATTTCGGTGACTTTCCTGCCGCTCTTGGCCATCAGCGTAAGGAACAGCGCCACGCCCACCAATGCGTCGCGGCCATAGTGTATGGCGGGATATATCACGCCGCCGTTGCCTTCGCCGCCGATCACGGCACCGGTCTCCTTCATCTTGGTCACCACGTTCACCTCGCCCACTGCGGCGGCGTTGTATTCGCAGCCATGCCTGCGGGTCACGTCGCGGAGTCCGCGTGACGAACTCAGGTTCGACACCGTCGAGCCTGGGGTATGCTCCAACACATAGTCCGAAATGGCTATCAGAGTGTTCTCCTCTATGAACATCTCGCCGTTCTCCATCACTATGGCCAGACGGTCAACGTCAGGGTCAACAACGAAACCTACGTCGGCACCCGACTCCTTGACCAGAGCCGCGATATCGGTCAGATTCTCGGGAATCGGCTCGGGAGTGTGAGCGAACTTACCGGTGCAGTCGCAGTTCAGTTCCACTATATCCGTTACGCCCAGAGCCTTCAGCAGCTGAGGCATAATGATGCCGCCCACCGAGTTGATGGCGTCCAGGGCCACCTTGAAATTGGCTTTCTTTATCGCCTCCACATCAACCAAATCCAGGTCCAGGACCTGTGCGATGTGATTGCGGTTCCATGTATCCACGTGATATTCGTGACCCAGTTCCATTACCTGAGCGAACTCATAGTCATCCTCGTCGGCTATGCGTATCACCTCCTTGCCCTCGCGGTCGGTCAGGAACTCGCCGTTGCTGTTCAGCAGTTTCAGGGCATTCCATTGCACGGGATTGTGGCTTGCGGTGATGATGATGCCGCCGGCTGCCTTTTCGCCTGTCACAGCCAGCTCCGTCGTAGGAGTGGATGCGAGGCCGATATTGATCACATCGAAACCCATCGACATCAGGGTGCCGACTACCAGTTTCGACACCATTTCGCCCGACAGACGTCCGTCGCGGCCTACTACAATCACATTGTTGTCGCCGCAGCTCTTACGGATAAAGGATGCGTATGCCGCCGTGAACTTCACTACATCCACGCCCGACAGTCCGTCGCCGGCAGGTCCTCCTATTGTCCCACGTATACCCGATATTGATTTTATCAATGACATAATACTCTGTTTTTCTGCTGTAGAATTGCTTGTTGTTTCTTTCCGGAATCTCCTTACGAATTAATATTCAGCCGGGAAATAACGCACACGGTACACAACCGGTATCACGTCAGCCTGATCCTGCCAGCCTTCCACCGACTTGATGATAAGCTCGACCTCGCTGTAATATCCCAGCCACTTCATGGGGATTTGTATTCCCGTGCCGTATAGCGCCGACGATGGCAACGTGATGTCGTCAAGAACGAAGTATGTGCTTGACGTCGCCATATTCTCGGAATTTCCGATCCAATCGTCCTTGGTGATGAAACCGGCCTTCAGGTCCAATATGTTCTGGCGCATATACTTGAAGTACACACGGTCGCCCGTCTTGGCTCGATAGTCCTTATCTCCCGGGTTGATGACGCGCATATAAACGTTGCCCTGGCCGTCCATCTTGTAGAACGGCGCGTCCTCGCCTGTCTTGAACACTGAATCCTCCGGCAGCCGCACTTCCACTTCGTTCTGCGCGAGATACCAGTTTACTGCACGTTCTTCATCACGCAGCAGTTCCGAATACGATTTCGTCTTGCTGCAGCTCACCGTCCCCATCATCATGAGGCCGATTCCGAGTATAGATATTATATTTTTCAATTTCATTTCAATTCCGGTTTGTCAATGTTTTTCGGCACGAGATGCGCGTATTTCTCCATCTCGTCCATTATAGCCTTGCGGCACTCGTCCATAGTGCCCACGAACTCGGCGCCGGCTGCCATCCTGTGACCTCCTCCGCCCAAGTCCTCGCACAGGTCGCTGACGGGAAAGTCATAGCGGCTGCGCATCGACACCTTGATGCAGTCGTCGTCCTCGCGCAGGAATATGGAATACACCACACCTCGGATTCGCAACGGCTCGTTCACCAGTCCCTCGGTATCGCCCTTCTGATAATCGAACCTGTCCAGGTCTTCTTTCGTCAGGTACACCACGGCGCCCCGGTACTTGGGAAATATCTCCATCCGTTCCGATATGGCGAAGGCGTTCAGCTTCATGGCCTGATACGTGGTGAGCTTGACGGCCTCCCACATTATCTGGGACTTATCCGCGCCTTTCTCCAGCAGCTTGATCATTACCTGATACACTTCCGGATCACTGCAGTTTACCGTAAAGTTCTGCGTATCGGTAATCAGGCCGGTCAGCAGGCACTGGGCTGCGTCCCGGGGCATGTCGAGATACCATCCGAGGTCGCATATCAGCCGGAACGTCAACTCGCATGTCGACGACATTTCGGGATACGAAATCTGCAACGCGCCCTCTATCTGCGGCTTCTGATGATGGTCTATCAGCACCTTGGCGGCGGGACTCTCACTCATGGCCGTTCCCAGACTGCCCAGGCGGCTCCATGCGTTGAAGTCGCAACACAGCACCAGGTCGGCCTCCGACATCAGACGGTCGGCATATTCCTTGTGCTGAGTGTATATAACGGCATCCTTGGTCGAAGGAAGGAATTCCAGCGACTTGGGCATTCGGTCGGGCAGTATCACATTCACGTCCTTGCCCATAGCCTTCAGCGTATGGCACCAGCCGAAGCTACTGCCGATGGCATCACCGTCAGGGCGTACATGACATGTTATCAGTATATTATGACTGCCGTCAAGAAGTTGACGCAACCTCTTGACCGTATCGTTAGGTATCACTTTCGATAGTGCCATGTCCATTTTAATCCGCAAATATACAAATATTCCGCGAATTATACGAGTAGTTTCCTATAAACTGTTAATTTTATTGATAATTTTTATTAGAGTTGTTCAATATTCTTATCTGATCTTCGCTATTCTTATTACCGCTTCGCTCCGGAACCGGGATTCTTTTCGCATTCGCATTTCTCCCCTCCGTCGCATTCCCGCCTTTCCAATTTCCTGCTTTCGCATACTTCCGACAGTGAACAGCCACAGCAATTACTCATCCGTTTGCGTCGCTTTTTGCTGAACAGATTCACCAGTATCCACACCACGATGCCTGCCAATATCAGAAGCACCACGATATATTGCCATAAATTGCTGTGCATGTTCTATTTCTTTTTTGCGCTTTTCTTTTGTTTGGTCTCTTTCTTGCCGTCCGTCGGCTGCTCGGCCACGATCCGGCGGTTGGAATTGTCGCTCATCACGCTGCGCGTTATCTCATAGATCATCTGCTTAAGCTGGTCTATGAATTCGGTGGCGCTGTAGTTTCCGGCCTCGATGGCACGCAGCCTACCCTCCCAGATGCCGGTCAGTTTGGCACTTTTCAGCAGTTCCTCCCTGATAAGCCCTATCAGCTGGATGCCGGCCTCGGTGGCGCGCAGCGACTTACGTTCCTGACGGATATATCCGCGCTTGTACAGGGTCTCTATGATGGCCGCACGGGTGGAAGGGCGCCCTATGCCGTTGGCCTTCAGGGCCTCACGCAATTCCTCGTCGTCCACGTTCGATCCTGCCGTCTCCATAGCCTTCAACAGCGTTCCCTCGGTGTAATACTTCGGGGGCTTGGACGTGCGTTTGGCCAGCTGCGGCTCGTGGGGTCCGCTTTCTCCTTTAACAAATTCAGGAAGAATTCGGTCGTCGTCGTCCTGCGATTGTTCGTTGGTATTCTTCTGATCCTTGGCGTAGACCTTGCGCCATCCCGGGTCGAGTATCACTTTTCCCGTGGTCTTGAAGCCGGTTTTGCCGGCCTTTCCGGTCACCACCGTCTGCTCGAACGTGCAGTCGGGATAGAACGCACTGATAAACCGCTGCGCTATCAGATGAAATACCCGCTTCTCGTCCAGCGTCAGGTCGGGCGGCAATGTCTGTCCGGTGGGGATGATGGCGTGGTGGTCGGTTACCTTTGAGTTGTCGAACACTTTCTTGCTCTTACGTATCTTTCCGCCCAATATCTCGGCCGTCAGTCCGGCGTATGGCTTCAGGCTACGCATGATACCCCCTATCTTGGGATACATGTCGTCGGTCAGATAGGTGGTGTCGACACGCGGATAGGTGGTCAGTTTCTTCTCATAAAGGCTCTGGATGGTCTTGAGCGTGTTGTCGGCGCTCATGCTGTATTTCTTGTTGGCCTCCACCTGCAGCGATGTCAGGTCGAACAGCTTGGGCGGCGCTTCCTTTCCCTTCTTTTTCTGAATATCCTCTACCACGAAGGGATGCTGCTTCACCTCCTCTAACAGTGCCTGTCCCTTCGCCTCCTCGTCGAATGCCTTGACCTGAGCCGAAAACAGCACGTCGCGGTATTTGGTCTTGAGTTCCCACGTGTCCTTGGGCACGAAGTTCTCTATCTCCTGCTGGCGTTGCACCACCAATGCCAGCGTGGGAGTCTGCACGCGCCCCACGGATAGTATCTGTCTGTCCTGACCGTATTTAAGGGAATAGAGGCGCGTGGCGTTGATACCCAATATCCAATCGCCTATCGCCCTGCAAATACCGGCGGTGTACAGCGAATCCAGCTCCTTGTGCTCGCGCAGGTTGCGGAATCCCTCGCGCACGGCGTCATCGGTAAGCGAGCTGACCCACAGGCGCTTGATGGGCTTGTTGCATTCCGCCTTCTGCATCACCCAGCGCTGGATCACCTCTCCCTCCTGGCCGGCATCGCCGCAGTTCACTATCTCGTCACACTGACCTATCAGGTTCTTTATCACGTTGAACTGCTGCTGTATGCCGGGGTCGTCCATCACCTTGATGCCGAACTTGGGCGGTATCATCGGGAGCGGACTTAACGCCCATCGTTTCCAGCCCTCGGTATAATCGCCCGGATCCTTGAGAGTGCATAAGTGGCCGAAGGTCCATGTCACGCAATATCCGTTGCCTTCCATGTACCCTCCGCGCGACGCCGTGGCGCCCAATATCCGCGCTATGTCACGGCCTACGCTCGGTTTCTCGGTTATGCACAGTATCATATATCCGGACTGTTATCGGTTCTCGTTCTTTGTCTTATACTCGTCCCACAGCGCGTCCATCTCGGCAAGCGTCAGGTCGCTCACCTTCTTGCCTTGTGCCTTGGCGCCGGCCTCGATATAATTGAAGCGGTCGATGAACTTGCGGTTGGTATGCTCCAGCGCGTTCTCGGGCTTGACGCCGTAGAGTCGTGCGGCGTTAATCACGGCAAACAGCAGGTCACCGAACTCGGCTTCCAATCTCTTGGCATCCTTCCCTTCGATCTCAGCCTCGACCTCGGACACTTCCTCCTTAACCTTTGCCCACACGTCCTCGCGCTTCTCCCAGTCGAAACCTACGTTGGCGGCCTTCTCCTGGATGCGCTCGGCCTTGATCAAGGCTGGCAACGCCTTGGGCACACCGCCGAGTACGGTCTTGTTGCCGTCTTTCTCGCTCTGTTTCAGCTTCTCCCAGTTGCCTATCACGGCCTCGGCGGTGTCGGCCTGCACGTTGCCGTAGATGTGCGGGTGGCGGTATATCAGCTTGTCGGTCAGCTTGGTGCACACGTCGGCAAAGTCGAAGGCTTCCTTCTCCTCGCCTATCTTGGAATAGAACACCACATGCAGCAGCACGTCGCCCAGTTCCTTGCAGATGTTGGCGTTGTCCTCGGCCATCAGCGCGTCGCACAGCTCGTAAGTCTCCTCTATGGTGTTGGGACGCAGCGACTCATTGGTCTGCTTGCGGTCCCACGGGCATTTCACCCTCAGTGTCTCCAGCACGTCCAGCACCTTGTCGAACGCCTGCAGTTTTTCTTCTCTTGTATGACTCATTGTTATGCTATTTTCTTCACTTTGTCACTCTCGTGGCGGAACAATTGCCACGAGTTCAGGATGTTCTGCCATGCGATATAGGCAGCCGGTGCCACGGATGCCAACGGCGTCATGTAGGCCATGGCCAGCCAGATGGCCAGTACCGTGTTTTTCTGCATCAGACTCTGCGCACAGCTTACGCGCAGATCCTTGTCTACGGTCTCGCCGCGGCTCCGCATTCTCCTCATCATATATTCGCCTAACTTCCGGCCTACGGCAAACTGCAGCAGGCATACACCCAATGCTCCCGCCACCATCCATATCAGCGACATCAGCTGGCTCTCGTCCCAGTGCAGTATCACAAAGCCCACGCAGTTGCCCACTATCAGTATCAGCGCCACCACCCACATATAGAACGACAGCTGCTGCGACTTCTCTATCACCCTGTGCGCCTGCGGCCAGATGTACCTCAGCAGAAAGGCGCATACCATAGGCAGTATCAGCAACGGGAACACCTTGCACATTATCAGCCATGTGGATTCCCAGAACCCGAATGCCGTATAATCGCCCACTAAAGCCAATACCGCCGAGCCTGCGAACGCTATGACTGTGTTGCAAATCAGCGAATATGTCGCCACATACGATATGCTGCCGCCGAGCATCGACGTAATGACCGGCGCGGCCGTAGCCGTAGGTATGAACACGCAGATGAACACGCCTTCGGCCACGGTGTGGCTGAACGGCAGGATAGCCAGATAAATGGCCGCGGCCAGACCGAGCTGTATCACGAGTTCCAGCACCTGACTGCGGTGTGGCTTGAATTCCTTCGGCTCCAACTTGCAGTAGGTCACGAACAGCATAGCGAAGATCAGATACGGCGACAGAAACGACAGATACCCTATCCATTTATAGAACAGAGCGCCGACTATGATGGCCACCGGCAACATCGAACTCTTGATCTGCTGACGATGTATCGCTATCTTCATGGTATCTTGCCTCCAGTTACAGCCGCTCCAGCAGTTGGTTCAGTACGTGAAATGTCTTTTCGGGGGCCTCCGACCAGAAGTTCTGGTATTGCGACAGGTTGTCAGCGGCTCCGGGGGTGTCGCTCACCACGCGGATAACCATGAACGGCACCTTGACCCATGCGCAAGCCTGGGCTATCGAAGCGGACTCCATGTCGCACGCCTTAGCCTCGGGATAAACGGCCTTGATGGCGGCGATTTCCTCAGGTGTGGTGATGAATTTGTCGCCTGTGGCTATGATGCCGGTCTGTATCTGCTCGCCGCTATCCTGAAGCGCCTTGATTATTTCCATTCCTTTAGCGTACGGACGGAACAGCAGCGGAAAACCGTCTGCCTCGCCCGGCTGAGTACCTGGCCCGCACCATACGTCATGGTAACCGGCACCGTCGACGGCCAAAACGGTCCCGACTTTCACGGCTTCATCCGCACCGCCGGCCACGCCGCTGTTGATTACCAGTTCCGGTTTATAGCGGTCTATCAGTTTAGAAGTCACAAGCGCGGAATTGACTTTACCTATGCCGCATTTGGCCAGCAGTATGTCATGACCTTTTATTTCGCCGCGATTCACGGAGATGCCCTCGCAATCCTCCGTAGTATGATCCTTCATCAGATTCAGCAGCAACGATTTCTCCTTATCCATTGCCGCCACTATCAGTATCCTCATCTTCTTTTGCAATCTAATATATACTGCAAAATTACTTCTTTTTACCGACATGACAAAGAAATTGGAATAATGGATCTTATAGGAAGGTCAGGCATAGAACTATTTCTGTCTCTATTTTCCTATCGGAATTGATTGCCTCGGAGAGGCTGTTGCTCAGTATCACTACGATGGCTGAAGGGTGCGCTGATTGCCTCGTAGAGGCTGTTTCCCGTTAACCTCGATGGGGTGGATGCTACGATAGCTCGTTACCTCGGAGAGGTTGTTTCTCATTAACCCCACGATGGGCGGCGACAGCGGCAGCTGGCACCGGCCTTCGTGGGGAGTATACCTGGAGTAGCACAGCTTGGTCGGAGACCATGCCGCTGTACTGCCTGGTGTTACCTGCCTGGTGTTACAGTGGTGTAGTAGCTCTTATTATTTGGTCATTTCATATTTTATGGTTACTTTTGCTTTATGAGCAAGGTTCGGGCATTATATCATATAGTATTCGGTACACATAAGCGTTTGCCATCCATCACTGACCAATTCCGCAAGGACCTCTACATGGTGATTCTTGGTATTATCAAAGATTACAAAGTTCAGGGGCAGGTCAGTCGACTGATTCGCATCGGAGGCATTGAGAATCACGTGCATCTATTAATCGACCTTCATTCCATGATGGCATTGGCTCCATTGGTAGGCGAGATAAAACGACGCAGCAGTTTATGGATGAAAGAACAACGCGACAGATACCCGCTCTTTGACGCTTGGAGTCGCGAGTATTACGCTGCAACGCTTGCAGAAAAAGATAGTGGGGCCGTAATCGAATACATCAACCACCAGCAGGAACACCATCACGGAGCGGAAGATTACGAAGAAGAATTGAAACGATTAGTCGAGGACGCCGGCCTTACATGGCATCCCGATATGATAGAGGATTAGGTAGCTTAAGGCGAGCGGCATGGTCTCCGACCAAGCTGTGCCACGGCCTGGCATACTCCCCACGAAGGCCGGTGCCAGCCATCGCTGTCTCCGTCCATCGTGGGGAAAATGAAAAACAACCTCTCCGAGGTAACCAGCTATCGGGACACCTACCCCATCGAGGTTAATAGGAAACGGTCTCTCCATTGTCTGCTTTTGCCATTAGTCCTCTGCTTTTAACATAATAATTCCAACATACCAAAGTTGAATTACTAAAAAAATATAGACCTTTGCATTTTGTGTTATGCAAAGGTCTAAATGTTGATGTGATATCGGCAACAGTGCTTGAGCCTGTTGACATGTCGTTACTGCGCCGGGGTGAAATGCTGGAATTGATAATTTATACCTACCCAATCTCCGGCTGCCGAAACATTGAATGTTATGAACAAACGTATATAGTAGGCTTTGCCCTGATATGTATACGTTATGATATATCCTCCATTATTTTTAATGGCAACTCATTACCCCATCCTTCAGTTGGAGCTGTCTTGATATCATTTAGTTTTGAGACAGTGCCAACAGAAACCCCTTTCACATACGAATATCCCTGCAACATAGGGGCAAGCACGTCAATTAAATTCCCTCTCCAACGAAAAAATGGTCCGTAAGGATCTCCAGTTAAATGTATGACATCATTCTCTGACACGGAACCGCTGACAACATCCGTCGTGCTCGGTTTTCCCGGCTGGTCCGGCTCGTCGTCATCACCGCCGCCGCAGGATGACAGGCTGAGGCTCAATACTGTGGCAAGCATCAGCACGACATACTTTAGATATTTCTCCATAAATCTTTCTCATGTCGCATCCATTCCTGATTTGACGTTAAGCTGTTATACGAAAAAAGCGTGGAATGATTTCTTGTCTATCCCTAAGGAGGCATCGCCAAACGCCTAACACGAAATAAACAGTCCACTCCCACGCCTTACCGAATATCGATACCCCTTGTCGGGGAGTGGATATACGACAAGCATGAGCGTTTTTATTGACTGCTCTTTCCTTCGTGTTTTGAAATTGGCGATTTCCTTAGGAGGATAAAGCAAAAAAACGCTTCGATATGTCCGTGTGCCTTCAGCACACTCCGCAAAATTAATATTTTTACGCGTCACCACCAAATTTGCGAAATAATCTCAATATTTTTCATTAAATTTGCTGGCAATCTAAACGTGTGATGCCATGAATACTATCAAGATATGGAATGAGAAACCGTCGGACAATCAGCTGCGGGAAATCGCTGCGATTCTGGACGACGGTCAGACGGCAATCATACCGACGGACACGATGTATGCGTTGGTCTGCGATGCCATGAACATGAAGTCCATCGAACGTATATGCCGGCTAAAAAACATCAATCCGGACAAGACCGACCTTTCAATTCTCTGCTCCGACATTCGGATGGCGTCGGACTATGCCCGCATCGACAACACCGGTTTCAAGATTCTGAAAGAACAGACGCCGGGTCCCGTCACACTTCTGTTCCGCACCGTGTCGAGTCTGCCGAAAGCGTTCAAGAACCGAAAGGTGGTTGGCGTCCGTATTCCCGACAATCCGATTGCGCTAAAGATAGTGGAGACATTGGGCCGTCCGTTACTGACGACCACTATCCAATACGAGGACGAGGATTATGCCGTCAATCCCGAGCTGATAGCCGAGACCTACGACAAGACAATAGACCTGATGGTTGAGGGAGAACAGGGCCAGATACGCCAGTCGGCCATCATAGACTGCACCGGCAATGAACCGGTGCTAATCCGCGAAGCCGTAGATTGATTATAGGTCGAAGATTGCCGACTCGGCGGCATAGACGCCGATGATGCCGACAATCATCAGCACTCCGAACGCCAGCGCCCACACGTCGAGCGTGCGTGACATCTGCGGTATGCGACGCATATACACCGCCAACAGATGGAAAAACGACATCATGAAGGCGAAAAACACCGGTATGTACGTCCACCATTCAGTGCGCAACAGGCCTGTCATCACCGTCACGGCTATCACCAACACCATGGCGCACCACGCCATTATCTTCGAATCCTTCAGTTTCATAATTATCTGTAAACCTTGAATGCGTATATGTCGCCGTTCTGCGACATAGCCAATATTATATAATAACCCGAAGCCATACCGGCCAGGTCTATTTCCATTCTGTTAGTGCCGCGATACGTCTTACGCTGCATACGCGTGCCGTTCACGGCGAACACCTGCGACATCGCCGCCTCATCGGGCAGCAACACCGTGTAATGACTGCCGCCGCTACGCTGCAATATGGCGTCGTCGGGCGTCAGTATCCGGTCGTAGGCCGCAGCCCTGGCGCGTTCCTCCTCGGCCATTTCAGCCAGGAAATCTTCGTAGAACTTAAAGGGGACTTCCTCTGTTGCCAGCACATCGTCCAGCGTATAGTCGCGATACTGCTCCGGATCGTACAGGTCGAACTCCACGGCCGTGGGCATCATCACCCATGCGTTGCGACGGTCGATGGTCTCCAGCCGGTCGCGGGCCTCGTCCGTGAGCCGACGGAATTCCACGGTGGCGTAGGGATTGTTGATTACATCGGTGAAATACTTCGGTATGTTCTCCCACGCCCCTTTTGCAGCCGTCGGAATTCGGCTGTCATACCGTATCAGCTCTATCTCGCGCGCATAGCGCTGAAACTGGTCGCGCTCGTCGTCGCCCAGTTTTGCCTTGTCGAATGTATTCGTCCTGCTGTACGACAACACCGGATATGCCTTGGAATCGGCGGATATGGTCACATACCCGCCCTTGGGACTATTGTATGTGTAGAATGGCGTGAACAGCCGGTTGGTGGTCAACTCGCGGCCGTTCCACACCAATTTCGGTCTGCCCGTAACGGTGCCGTACATGGTGTTGAAGAAATTCTGCGCCAGCTGCATCGCCTGCTTCTGCGGAACCACCTCCGCGAACACGGACGACACCGCGCTCAACGCCATTGTCAATATCAGGATAATTCTTCCTTTCATATCTCATATAACGGATTTAATTACCGAAATTTTATCAATTCTTGGCTTTTTTGCGCCATTTGATATTATTATGTGTGTTTTTTTCGTTAAATTTGCAGTCAGAAAATCAACTCACTAAAAGTAAACCAACATCACGATAAGACAGACTCATGAAAAAGAGTGCACTTCAGAAAGTGAGAGCTGAGTATCAGCCCAAGTTGCCCGAGACGTTGAAGGGCGCCGTAAAGCTCCGTATCGGCGAGCCTACGGAATCCGTAGCCAATCAGGCAGAAATCAAGCAGCTGTTTCCCCACACCTACGGAATGCCCGTAGTAGAGTTCGAGCGCGATGAGAATCCCGCCCGCGTTGAGGAACCGTTCAATGTAGGTATCATCCTGTCGGGTGGTCAGGCTCCCGGCGGACACAACGTAGTAAGCGGTATTTTCGACGGTCTGAAGACCCTGAACAAGGAGAACCGTCTGTACGGTTTCCTGATGGGTCCCGCCGGATTCATCAACCACCAGTACATGGAGCTGACAGCCGGCATCATCAAGGATTACCGCAACACCGGCGGTTTCGACATCATCGGTTCCGGCCGTACCAAGCTTGAGAAGCCCGAGCAGTTCGACGCCGGCCTCAAGATCCTGAAGGAGCTCAACATCAAGGCTCTGGTCATCATCGGCGGCGACGACTCCAACACCAACGCCGCAGTATTGGCCGAATACTACAAGAACATCGGCGCAGACGTGCAGGTGATCGGCGTGCCCAAGACCATCGACGGCGACCTGAAGAACCAATGGATCGAGACCTCGTTCGGTTTCGATACCGCCTGCAAGGTATACAGCGAGGTTATCGGCAACATCCAGCGCGACTGTAACTCGGCCAAGAAGTACTATCACTTCATCAAGCTGATGGGCCGCTCGGCCAGCCACATCGCACTGGAGTGCGCTCTGGAGACCCAGCCCAACATCTGCCTCATCTCCGAGGAGGTGCAGGCCAAGAAGATGACGCTGGACAATATCGTAAACTACATCTGCTACGTCATCAGCGAGCGTGCCAAGATGGGCTGGAACTTCGGTACCGTCCTCATCCCCGAAGGCCTGATCGAGTTCATTCCCTCTATGAAGGACCTGATCGCCGAGCTGAACGACGTGATCGAGGCTCATCAGGACGAACTGGCCGAAGTGGACGAGAACGAGAAGCTGGAACTGATCCACGGCTATCTTACTCCCGTAAACGCCGACCTGTACAAGAGCCTGCCCAAGAACATCGCGCTGCAGCTCAGCCTTGACCGCGACAGCCACGGTAACGTACAGGTGTCGCTGATCGAGACCGAGAACCTGCTGAGCCGCATGGTGGCCGCCCGTCTCGACGAGTGGGCCGAGCGTGGCGAATACAGCGGCAAGTTCAACGCACAGCACCACTTCTTCGGCTACGAGGGACGCTGCGCCGATCCCACCAACTTCGACGCCGACTATACCTATAGCCTCGGTTACAACGCAGCAATGCTGATCCACTCCGGCGTTACCGGCTACATGTCAAGCGTGCGCAACCTCACCGAGCCCAGCGACAAGTGGATTGCCGGCGGTATTCCAATCACCATGATGATGAACATGGAGCGCCGCAAGGGCGAGATGAAGCCCGTGATACAGAAGGCTCTGGTCGACCTCAAGGGTCGTCCCTACCTGAAGTTCGCCTCCATGCGCGAGACTCTGGCACTGAACACACTCTATCAGTATCCCGGCCCGATCCAGTACTTCGGCCCCGCCGAAATCTGCGACCGTCCCTCCATGACGCTGCTGCTCGAGCACGACAAGGAGATCTAAGAGGCAGCGATACCCTTTAACCTATTCACCCCTCCTGATTCCCAACAATCGGGAGGGGTGACTATAAAAACACATTACATACGATGAAGACAATCAAGATTTTATTAGTGGCAGCCATGGTATCGGTCACTCTGAGCTGCAATTCCAAGACAGAGGCCGCCAAGGAGAAGGCCGACATGAAACAGACCGCCGTTGAGCAGCCAGTGGCCAAAGCCGCGCAGGATTCCGTCAACGCCGACGACGAATGGCTCCCCACGGTCATCGATTTCTCGGCCACATGGTGCGGACCTTGCCGAATGATAGCTCCGGAGGTGCACAAGCTGGCCGAAAAATATGACGGCGCCGTTAAATTCCAGTTTGTCGACATCGACGAGCAGCAGGACCTGGCCATGAAATATGGCGTGGAGGCCGTGCCGACCTTCGTCATCCTCGATCCTGACGGCAAGGAAACAAACCGTATCGTCGGCGCCAACGTCGAGGGGCTTGTCAACGCCATTGAATATGTAATCGCCAATCAATAACTAACTATATCAACACAATGACAGCAATAACACAAAACGCAATCGGATCACTGCGCGACAAGGCGTGGGCACGCTGGACGGCCCTCGGGCTGCTGGCCTTCGCCATGTTCTGCAGCTACATATTCATGGATATCCTGTCCCCTATCAAGGACCTTCTGCAGTCCACCAGGGGTTGGGACTCCACCGCGTTCGGCACCATGCAGGGTTCCGAGACGTTCCTTAACGTATTCATTTTCTTCCTGATATTCGCGGGCATCATTCTCGACAAGATGGGCGTCCGCTTTACGGCGGTTCTTTCCGGTGCCGTGATGCTTGTGGGCGCCACCATCAACTGGTATGCCCTGACCGATGCATTCATCGGCAGCAGCCTCGATGTATGGTTCACCAATAATCTGAATTACATCCCCGGTTTCGACGAGCTGGGCATTTCGCCTTTCTATGAGGGTATGCCGGCATCGGCCAAGCTGTCGGCCGTAGGCTTCATGATATTCGGATGCGGCGTCGAGATGGCCGGCATCACCGTCAGCCGAGGTATCGTCAAATGGTTCAAAGGCCGCGAAATGGCGCTGGCTATGGGTTCGGAAATGGCACTGGCGCGCCTCGGTGTGGCAACCTGTATGATTTTCTCGCCCCTGTTCGCCAATCTGGGCGGTGACATCAGCGTTTCGCGTTCCGTCGCTTTCGGCGTGATTCTGCTCATGGTGGCCTTGATCATGTTCATCGTCTATTTCTTCATGGACCGCAAACTCGACGCTCAGACCGGCGAAGCCGAGGAAAAAGACGAACCCTTCAAGATCAGCGACATAGGCAAGATTCTGTCCAGCTATGTGTTCTGGCTGGTGGCTCTGCTCTGCGTGCTGTACTACTCCGCTATCTTCCCCTTCCAGAAGTATGCCGTCAACATGCTGCAGTGCAATCTCAGCTTCACTGACGTGGCTCCCGATTCGTTCTGGGCCACGGATGCTGTCACAGTGATACAATATGTGATAATGATAGTGATAGCCCTGACTTCTTTTGCAAGCAACTTCCAGAAGAACAAGAGCATGAAGTATGCGTTGCTTGTCACTTCTATTGTGGCGTTGGTTATCTATTGCTACATGGGCTTCATGCGTCAGTCGGCCAGTGCCATCTTCGCGGTGTTCCCCCTTCTGGCTGTCGGTATCACTCCCATCCTCGGCAATTATGTAGACAATAAGGGCAAAGCCGCCACGATGCTGATTCTCGGCTCGCTGCTGCTGATTGCCTGTCACCTCACATTCGCCTTCATCCTCCCCATGTTCAAGGGCAGCCCCGTGGGCGGAGTCATCGTGGCATACGTCACCATTCTGGTGCTTGGAGCCTCGTTCTCGCTCGTGCCTGCGTCCCTGTGGCCCAGCGTTCCCAAACTGGTTGACGCCAACGTAATCGGTTCGGCTTACGCACTCATCTTCTGGATTCAGAACATCGGTCTGTGGCTGTTCCCGCTGCTGATAGGTAAAGTATTGGACAGCACCAACCCCCAGATTGTGGAAGGTCTGGCCAACGGCACCCTTACTCCCGAGCAGGCTGCCGTAAGCTATAACTACACCGTGCCTTTGGTAATGCTGGCATGTCTCGGCGCACTCGCCCTGATATTCGGCATCGTGCTGAAGCGTCTCGATGCCAAGAAGCACTACGGTCTCGAGCTACCCAATGTCGTAAAGGACGAAATCGAGGGCGGCGAAGCTGAAATCGTTGCAGCCGAGGAGTAAATGAAGGTACTTGTATTGATACCGGCGCGCTATGCGTCGACACGCTTTCCCGGCAAGCCGCTGGCCAAGATTGCCGGCAAGGAAATGATACTCCGCGTGTGCGGTCAGGTCGCGGCCACAGGCTACGACCTGGCCGTAGCCACCGACGACAGCCGCATCTATGACACCGTCACCGCAGCCGGCTACCGTGCAGTCATGACACGCGCCGACCACCCCAGCGGCACAGACCGTCTGGCAGAGGCTTACGCCAAAATCGGCGGCAATTACGATGTGGTGGTCAACGTGCAGGGCGATGAACCCTTCATACGCCCGGAGCAGATCAACGACATCGTGGGAATCTTCACCAGGTATCCCGACACACGTCTTGCCACGCTGGCCCGTCCCTATCCGCAGGACAGGAATTACGAAGGGCTGGAGGATCCCAATATGGTTAAGCTGGTGATGGGCGACGACGGCCGCGCGCTGTACTTCAGCCGCAGCGTCATACCCTACCTGCGCGGCGTCGACCGGCAGGACTGGCCGGCACGGCATCTGTATTACAGCCATATCGGCATCTATGCCTATACCCCGTCAGCGCTTGCAGAGATCGTTAAGATTCCGCGCGGATCATTGGAGATAGCCGAGAGTCTGGAGCAGCTGCGCTGGCTGCAGAACGGATACGAGGTGCGTGTGGCGGTGTCCGACTTCCCGACTATCGGCATAGATACCCCCGAAGACTTGGCCGCAGCAGAGGCTTTCCTGAAGCAAGCCTGAATCCATTTCGACACCCTCTCTAAGTTGTCGATAAATTACAGATTTATCTCACTATTTTTGTTTGCGAATGCAAATTAGTTTTCCTAAATTTGCATTCGCAAATATTTTGCCCTGTAACACACAGCAAAGCGTTTGCCATCCCCATTCAATTAAACTGCATATTTGTCAATTCAATGCCGAATAATTCCCAATATACCGATTATTCCCCCGACTATTCGTCGCTTAACGACCTGCCCACGTCGGACACCTTGAGCGAAAACAACCCTAAGGCACAACAGCGCGCCGAGGGACGTCGCGTGCGCGCACGCCGCAAGAAGGAACCCGAGGTACAGACCAAAGTCAACACGCCGGCTGAGAAGCCCAACCGCTGGCATCAGCTTGTCAGCGCGCTCACTGGCACGTCGGCCAGGATGCTGTTCGGCATATTCCTCGGAATCACAGGCATCTATCTGCTCGTCGCATTTCTGTCATATTTCGTGACATGCGTCGAGGACCAGAGCCTTATCAACGGTATGCCCGTAGGTCAGGTGCTGTTTAAGGCCCGGAACGCCGGCGGCGAAGGGGGTGCGCGACTCTCAGAATTCCTTATCAACGAGAGTTTCGGACTCGGATCCTTAGTCATCGTGGTATGGCTCCTGGCCCTGTCCATGAAGATACTGGTTGGCAAGCCACGGTTCAAGACCGTACACTTCACCATCAAGTGCCTGATAGTACTGATCACCGTTTCGCTGATAATCGGCCTCGTCACCATCGGCTCCCACACTCCCGTGAACTGGGGTGGCTACCATGGCCGTTACGTCAATGAATTCATCGTGGGATTCGCAGGATGGACCGGAGCCGCATTGCTGTCGCTGTTCATGCTGTCAGTGTTCGCCGTGATATGTCTGCACGACTTCGTGGTGTGGATACGCGGCATCTACCGTAAACATAAGGAAAAACGCCGTCTGGAGCGCGAGGCGCGCGCCGAACAGGAGGCCAAAGAGGCCGAGATTCGCCGTATGCAGGAACAGGAGCAAATCGACGACATCCGCGCCGGCGAAGCCACAGTACTGCATCCCGAACCTGTCGCCGACCTGACGGACGACGACACTCAGGTGGACTTCTCGGAGAAAGACACCCCCCTTTACTCCATGCCCGACCTTGACGAACTCCCCGAAGAGCCGGAGGGCCCTGCTATACGCACTGAGTCCGCGCCTGCAGCTGACCCCGAATCCGAATCCGAGACCGAATCCGAGTCCACGCTCATTGCCGAATCTTCGGATAGCTCTGATTCCTCTGATAGCTCTGATTCCCCTGATTCCCCCCAACCAGCTACTGACAAGATGATTGTCAACGTTGGCACCATCAGCGAGGCCGACAAGCCTCAGCTACGCTCCGAAATCAGCAACTGGGAAGCTCGCGGCTATAAATTCCCCTCAACCGAAATCCTATATCCTGCCAAGACTCAGATAAACGTCAGCCAGGAAGAGCAGCTTGAAAACAAGAACAAGATCGAAAAGACCCTTCTCGACTTCGGAATACCCATCACCAAGATCGAGGCAACCGTCGGACCTACCGTCACCCTCTACGAGATTCGCCTGGAGAATGGCGTCAAGATCTCCAAAATACGTGGACTGGCCGACGACATCGCACTGAGCCTAGCAGCCAGCGGCGTCCGCATCATCGCCCCGATTCCCGGCAAAGGCACCGTCGGTATCGAGGTGGCCAACAAAGTGCAGCAGACCGTCTCGATGCGCACCGTGCTCAATTCCAAGGCATATCAGGAAACGAAATACCACCTCCCCATCGCGCTCGGCTCCACCATATCCAACCAAGTGTACTTGGCCGACCTCGCCAAGATGCCTCACCTGCTAGTAGCCGGCGCCACGGGCCAAGGTAAGTCCGTGGGCCTCAACGCCATCATCGCGTCGCTGATGTTCAGCCTCGCTCCCTGGAAGCTGAAGTTTGTCATGATTGATCCGAAACAGGTGGAGTTCTCGCTTTACAACAAGATTCGCGACCATTACATGGCCGTCATCCCCGAGGATATAGACAATCCCGAGCCGGTCATTACCGATTCGCAGAAAGTGGAAGCCGTGCTCAACTCCCTCGTCATCGAGATGGAGAACCGCTACACGTTGCTTAAGAACGCCAAGGTGCGCAACATCGAGGAATATAACGCCAAGATACGCGACTGCCAGCTCAATCTGAACGAGGGGCACCGATTCCTGCCGTATATCGTGGTGATTGTCGACGAGTTCGGAGACCTCATCATGGTGTCAGGGCGCAGCGTGGAGATGCCCATAGCGCGTCTGGCCCAGAAGGCACGTGCCGTCGGCATGCACGTCATCATCGCCACCCAGCGTCCGTCGGCCAACGTGATTACCGGTATCATCAAGGCCAACTTCCCGTCGCGCATCTCGTTCAAGGTGTCGTCGGGCGTGGATTCCCGCACCATTCTTGATGCTGTCGGCGCCCAGCAGCTGATAGGACGCGGCGACATGCTGATCTCCAACAACTCGGAGATGGTGCGCGTGCAGTGCGCCTTCATCGACACGCCGGAGGTCGAAGCCATCTGCGACTATGTAGCCAAGCAGCCGTACGCCCAGGGTCCGTATATATTGCCCGAACCGCAGCTTGCAGCCGGCGAGGACGCAGCCGGAGGTGCCGCAGACTTCAACAGCAAAGACCGCGATCCCCTGTTCGAGGAGGTGGCCCGGATGGTGGTCAGCAAGGGACAGGCCAGCACCAGCGCCATTCAGCGCGTGTATTCGCTGGGCTATAACCGCGCCGGACGTATCATGGACCAGCTGGAGCAGGCCGGAATCGTCGGCCCCAGCCAAGGCGGCAAGCCACGCGCCGTACTGGTGAGCGGAGTGGAGCTGGAATCAATTCTCGACTCCTTGAAATAAAATCCCGGCTTCGCCGGATAACAGAACAGCTCCGCCCCGATAACGGAACAGCTCCGCCCCGATAACGGAACAGCGCCGCCCGGATAACAGAACAGCGCCGCCCGGATAATGGAACAGCGCCGCCCGGATAATGGAACAGCGCCGCCCGGATAACGGAACAGCTCCGCCCGGATAACAGAACAGCTCCGCCCGGATAACAGAACAGCTCCGCCCGGATAACGGAACAGCGCCGCACTGAATAATGAGCCGGACCAAGTTTTTTCCAGAAATTTTTCCAGAAAATTGGCTGCTGAATTTGGCAGATTCAAAAATTTGTACTAACTTTGCAGTCGCAAAAGGGTTCCATGTCCGAGTGGTTAGGTACCGGTCTGCAAAACCGTTTACACCAGTTCGAGTCTGGTTGGAACCTCTAAAAAAACGCAACGACCTCCGGTCGCTGCGTTTTTTATATGTGAGAGCCACAGGCTCTCACCACAGCGGCCGGAACTCTCCTGCGGGCCGGTATCAGCACGGGCCGGTATCAGCGCGGGCATGTATCAACGCGCGCTGGTATCGGCATGGGGCCGGTATCAGCGCGGAGCCGTTCTGTTATCCGGCGAAGCCGGGATCCATCAGAAGTATTCGGGGGCCGGGCCGGCAGGCTCCACCGGCTCGGGGCAGACCTCCGGCTCGATTACCGGTGCATACTCGGGTTCCTGCTTCTCCAGGCTGTCCTGAAGTGCCTTCGCTTTCTCGATGCTGTCGGCTATCGCCTTCTGACGCTCAGCCTCCTCCTTGGCCTTGCGGGCTCGCTCAAATTCCATCTTCTCGCTCTCCTTCATCTCAAAGCCCGAGCTCGTGGCGAAATAAATCGTCTCCGATCCTTCGTTATGGTTCACTTCGCGGTCGCGCTTGCCGGGAAGTATGATGACGGGCATTCCGGCATGAACCAGCTGTGACAGCTCCATAATGTTCTCGTTGGTGAGCCGCATACATCCGTGTGAGGCACGATGACCGATGCTCCAGGGAGCGCATGTGCCGTGTATGCCTATCTGAGGCGAATTGATGCGTATGAAGCGCGGGCCGAACTGCCCCTTCTTCTTCGACTGCTTGCCGTTGTCGTCGGTATACAGCCAGTCGGTGCTGTCGAACACACCCACCACGTTGAAATATCCCTCGGGCGTGCGGTTGTCGGCCTTCTTATGCTTGTTGCCATAGCGTTTGGAACAGGCCATGCCGTATTCCTTCCTTACATAGCCGAGACTGTCATACAGTATCACTTTCATACGTGCCTTGTCGCATATCAGGAATGCCTTCTGGCCCTCTACTGCCAGTTTCTTCGCGTATTCAGGTGCTTCGGCTGCTATTACGGGCAGAATGCCGTCCTGATATTCGGCTTCCGTATAGTCCGCCGGCTCGACCTTCACGGTGTCGGTCGGCGGCACTGTGTCTATCAGCGATGTGGCGGTATCCAGTTCGGGTATATATTCACCGACGGTATCGGAATCTTCGGTCTTAGGTCTTGAACAGCTTATTATCAGTAATAGCGACAGAAGCGGCATCAGTTTTTTCATAAATGGCAGGTATACTTTTGTATCTTGTTGTTTTTTAACAGATTTAATATTATTTATCACAACTTTCAGGGTGCAATATTACCGCTTCAGTTGCACATTTTCCTTTCTTGTGGCAAAATTAACAAAAAAATTTTGTAATTTTGCCATACTGCTCCCTTTTGAGTTATAATTAATATGAAAACTACGCGAATTATAGGTTTTGCGGTGCTGGTCGTCCTGTGGGTATGGCTGGCATGGGGAGTATTGTCGGCGGGAGTGACGTTGTACAAACTGCTGATAGTGGCTTTTTCCGGCATCATCATCTTCGTGCCTTTATGGCGGAAACTGACGGGCGGAAACAAGAAACAAAAATGAGTTCTAATGGACCTGGATAAACACGAAATCATCAAGAAGACTGAGGATAACGACACATTGCTGTCACACATAGACAGTCCCGACAATCTGCGCAACCTCGACGTGTCGCAGTTGCCTCAGGTATGCCGGGAAATCCGCGACACGCTTATCCGGAATCTGTCGGTCAACCCCGGGCATTTCGGTTCGAGCATGGGTGCCGTGGACATCATCGTGGCATTGCATTATGTATTCAACACTCCTCACGACCGCATTCTATACGACGTAGGCCATCAGGCATACGCCCATAAACTGCTGACCGGACGCCGCGAGGCATTCGCCACCCAGCGCACCTTGGGCGGCATCAGCGGTTTCCCGTCACCTTCCGAAAGCATATACGACACCTTCACCTGCGGCCACGCCGGCAACGCAATCTCCGCCGCCCTCGGCATGGCCATAGCCGACATGAACACTCCCGGCCAGGAAGACCGCATGACGGTTGCCCTGATCGGCGACGCATCCATCGGCAACGGTCTCGCATTCGAAGGACTGAACAACACATCCATCAATCCAAACAATCTACTCATCATCCTGAACGACAACGACATGTCGATCTCTCCGAATGTCGGGGCATTGCACCGCTACTTCTCAGAACTCACCACATCCGTGGGCTACAACAAGTGGCGCTACAAGCTCTACAACATGTTCCGCCGCAAGGGGATGATGGACGACAACAAGAAAGGCGTGATACTACGCTTCGGGAATGCCCTCAAATCCCTGATTTCCAGGCAACAGAACATATTCGAAGGTCTTAACATACGATACTTCGGGCCGTTCGACGGCAACGATGTCACCAAGCTGGTGAAGGTGCTGAACGAAATCAAGGGAATGCACGGCCCGCGCATCCTGCACCTGCACACCGTCAAGGGCCAGGGATACGAGCCGGCGATGAAGAATCCTGCTGACTGGCACGCACCCGGCAAATTCGATCCTGCTACCGGCACACGCCGGAAGTCATCGGGCAGCGACCCGAAGTGGCAGGAAGTGTTCGGCAATCATCTGCTCGCCCTGGCACGTGCCAACGCGAATGTGGTGAGCGTCACCGCCGCCATGGCCGCAGGCACATCGGTGGACATATTGCAGAAAGCCATGCCCGACCGCGTGTATGACGTCGGTATATCCGAAGGGCATGCCGTCACGTTCGCAGGGGGGCTCGCCGCAGCCGGCAAGCATCCTTTCGCAGCCATATACTCGTCGTTCCTGCAGCGTGCTTACGACAACATCATCCACGACACGGCCATCAACAATCTGCCCGTCACCCTGTGCATAGACCGTGCGGGACTCGTAGGCGAGGACGGCGTGACACATCACGGCATGATGGACATAGCCTTCCTGCTCTCCATTCCCAACTACACCGTAGCCGCGCCGGCCGACGCCGACACGCTGCGGCTGCTTATGAACACGGCACTTAAGCACCGGGGGCCCATGGCCATTCGTTATCCGCGCGGCAACTGCGAACCGGGATCTCTCCCCGATTCCGATATCGAATCCATCCTGACCATCGGCAAAGGACGCCATATCCTCATGTCGGACAATGCCGACATAGCGATTCTGTCCCTCGGCAACACCCTTCACAACGCCGTGGCTGCAGCCAAAATGGCGGCTGAGAAAAATGTGCCCGTCGACGTCTACGACATGATATGGGCAAAGCCGTTCGATACCGAACTGGTGCGTCAGATAGCCCTGACACACAAGCGCATAATAACCGTTGAGGACGGCGTTCGTATCGGTGGATTCGGGTCGGCCGTGCGCCAATGGCTCGACGACAACGGCATCATGATTCACTTCACTCAGTTAGGAATTCCCGACCGCTTCATCGAGCATGGCAGCGTTCCCGAGCTGGAGAAGATATGTGGCCTCGACCCCGACTCAATCCTTAACGCCATTCTGTCATGAAGATAATCATAGCGGGAGCCGGCGAGGTGGGACGCCATCTGGCCAAGATGCTGAGCAAGGAGAACCAGGACGTCACCCTGATAGACCAGGACCAGACACGTCTGGACGTAATCGACGCCACCTACAACCTCATGACCTGGAACGGCAACACCTATTCCTTCTCCAGCCTGAAGGATGTGGGCGTCTCGGACACGGACCTGTTCATAGCCGTCACGCCGTTCGAGACCAACAACATCACGTCGTGTGCCATAGCCAAGAGCCTGGGCGCCAGCAAGACCGTGGCCCGTATAGACAACAGCGAGTTCCTGATAGCCCGTAACGGCACGATACTGCGCGACCTCGGCGTGGACTATCTGATCTATCCCGAGAATGTGGCCGCCAACGAAATAGCCATATCCCTGAACCACAACTGGGCCCGCTACTGGGGCGAACTGCACGACGGCAAACTCCTGCTTATCGGCGTCAAGCTCCACGATCAGAACCTGCCGATACTGAACTGCAAGATCAAGGACCTGCCCGTCACCACGCACGATTTCCACATAGCGGCAATCAAGCGGCGCAACGAGACCATCATCCCGAACGGCGACACCGAGATCCTGCCCGACGACATAGTCTATTTCATCACCACGCCCCCATTCATACAGGAAGTGCGCGAGCTGTGCGGCAAGACCAAGCGCGTAATCAAGAAGGTGCTGATAATGGGCGGCAGCCGCATCGCGCGCCGGTTCTGCTCGCTGTATCAGGACAAATTCCATATCAAGATAATAGACAAGGATATGGACAAATGCGAGCGTCTGGCCACCAACTTCCCCAACTGCGAGGTGGTGTTCGGCGACGGCCGCGACATCGAGGTGCTGCGCGAGAACAACATCTTCCAGTACGACGCTTTCTTAGCCATGACCGAAAGCTCGGAGACCAATATCCTAGCCTGCATGACGGCCAAGGAATTCGACGTGCGCAAGACCGTGGCCGACGTGGAGAACCTGCAGTTCGTCTCGCTGGCCGAGAACCTGAACATCGGAACCACCATCAACAAGAAGCTGCTGGCATCCGGCCATATCTTCAAGATATTGCTGGACACCGACCAGACCAATTCACGATTCCTGGCCCTGGCCGACGCGGATGTGGCCGAGATACAGGCGCACGAGGGCAGCAAGATAACCAAGGCGCCCGTGCGCAACCTGAAGCTGCCTTACGGAATGACGCTGGCCGGTCTGATCCGAGGCGACGAGGTGCGGCTGATCGACGGCAACACCCGCATCATGCCCGACGATTATGTAGTACTGTTCACTCTTCAGGGCACCCTCGAAAAAATCGAAAAATGGTTCAGCTGACAAAATTCAAGCTCCCCAAGCTGTCTCACCGCAGGTTCATCAACTTCCTGATGCTGGCACGCATCGAGGGTTATCTGCTGGTGATCCTGGCCATCTTCATGCTGCTGCCATGCTTCGTGTCGATGCTTTACGAGACTGAAAGTTCCGTGCCGTTCCTGATAGCCGTGGGCATCACGGCCGGAGCCGGACTGGGCATGTGTTTCCTGAAGCCGAAAAACAAGGACATGGGGCGTCGCGAGGCAATATTGCTCACAGGTCTTACATGGGTGGTGCTATCATTGTTCGGAATGCTGCCGTTCATTCTGTACGGCACGCACATGTCGGTCACTGACGCATTCTTCGAGACGATGTCGGCGTTCACCACCACGGGCGTATCCATCCTCTCCACTCTGGACGGCGTACCGAAATCCATTCTGTTATGGCGCTGTCTGATGCAGTGGTTCGGAGGTCTGGGAATCCTGCTGTTCACACTGGCCGTAGTGCCCATGCTCAACTCGGCGGGCGGACTGCTGCTGTTCAACGCCGAGGTGACCGGCATCACTCACGACAAGCTCCGTCCGCGTGTCAGCAACACGGCCAAGGGGCTGTGGGGCATGTACATAGCCCTGACGGCACTGCTCATCATCCTGCTGTCGTTCAGCCGGATGGACTTCTTCGACGCCATCTGCTACGGTCTCTCCACAATGTCCACGGGCGGTTTCGCCACAACGGACCAGGGCATTGTGGAGTTTGCCAGCAATTACGTCAAGGTGGTGCTGACCATATTCATGTTCTTAGGTGGCATAAACTTCGTGCTGTTGTTCCACGCCTTGCAGGGCAATGTGCGCAACCTGTTCCGCAACTCGGTGTTCAAGCTGTATTGCTGGCTGGTAGTGTTCGGTTACGTGGCGCTGGCCATCGACAGCGTGATGCAGGGTCTGTACCATAACGCCGAGGACCTGACGGTCAATCCACTGTTTCAGTGCGTGTCGGTGATCTCCACCACAGGTATCAGCACGCCCGGTTTCAAGAGCGGCGGCCCGCTGGCCATCATGGTGCTGTTCCTGTTCATGAGCATGGGAGCCTGCTCGGGCAGTACGTCGGGAGGCGCCAAGATCGACCGCTTCCTGGTAATGATCAAGTTCCTGAAGAACGAGTTCTACAAGATAATGCATCCCAGCGCCGTAACCACAGTGATACTCAACGGCAAGGGCACCACTCCCGGCATGATCTACAAGACACTGGCTTTCCTTATAATGTATGTGCTGGTGGTCGTAATGTCCGGGGCAATAGTAAGCCTCACCGGCGTACCGCTCGGCGAGGCAGTGTTCCGTTCGCTCGAATCCATTTCCAATTCCGGCATCTGCGATGTTCCTGGAGGCCTTTCGGGCAGCTACGCGCATCTTCCGGCGTTAGGCAAGTGGGTGTATGCCTTCGTGATGCTGACCGGACGTCTCGAGATATTCACGGTGCTGCTGGTGTTCACTCCGGGGTTCTGGCACCGGTGACAGTCTTTGCAGCCTGTGGCCACGGGAACCCGGACGGATTCATGGTCAGGTGCAGGTCTTTCTTCGACAGTCGCACCCCAACGTATTCCTTCAGTTTGGTCCGCTCCTGCTCGGTCAGACCCTTCGGTGCGTTTACGAATATCATGTTTACCGTATCCTGATGCGTGTCGTGAGTGGAAGTGGCCACCATACGCGCCAGCGCTATGTCGCGCACCGATGGAAACAGCACCTTCACTTCCGGAGCTATGCGTATGCTTTCGTCACTGAACTGGCTGCTCTCCCTTATCACGCCTCGAAGTGAATCGATAGTGGTCTGCTGCGACGTCAGTTCCGACTGCATCAGCTTGTAGAACTGGGCGTCAGTGCGGCTGTCCTTCATGTCCTGCATGGCGAATCCCTGCTTTATGTTAAGAATCGTGCCGCCGAGTCCGCAGGAGTCAAGTTTGTTGACCATGGCAAGCTGCAACGAATCCTTGGGCAATGCCGCCCCTATAAGCGTCACGTCTATCACACGCTTATTGCCGTTCATGTATTCCTTGTGGCTCAGCACCTGGGTATTCGGGAATACCATCTCCTTCTCGACGAATGCCTGGGCCTTCTCCATGAACACGTTTTTACGCACCATGACCAGGGTCAGATAGGCGCTTAATATCATCATGGCCGTTATCAGGGTATAGAATATGATCTTGACGCGCTTGCTGCGGGCTTCGTCCTGATACACCACCTTCTTGAATCCCATCAGCTTCACCCCTACCCACGAGGCCACGAAGATGAATATCATGTTGGTAAAGAACAGATAGAAGGCGCCGAGGAAGAAGTGCATCTGCATCGTGGCCAGCCCATAACCTGCGGTACACAGAGGAGGCATCAGCGACGTAGCTATTGCCACACCCGGCATGACCTGTCCCTTGTTCTTGGCGGCTATGCTCAGTATGCCTGCGGCTCCGCCGAACAGTGCCACGAACACATCATAGATGGTAGGCGATGTGCGCGCCAGCAGCTGGCTGGAACTTTCGTACTGAGGCGAGATCAGGAAATAGAGCGCCGACGTGATCAGTGAACCGAGTATGGCCGCCGACACGTTCTTCAGACTTTTCTTCAGCAGGTCGAAGTCCCGTATGCCGATACCAAGACCCATCCCGATGATGGGACCCATCAGCGGCGATATAAGCATCGCTCCTATTATGACCGGCACGCTGTCGGTGTTGAGACCCAACGAGGCTATGAAGATGGCGAATATCAACGTAAGCAGCTGACTTCCTTTGAACGATACGCCGGCGCGGATGCTCGCCTCGACGTCCGTCTGACCCTCCAGGTCCGCCATAGGATTCATATACCCCTTGATGTCGGTCCATGCGTTCTTAGACCATTGTTTTAACCTGTACATGAACGTTCCTTGTGCTTCCATTTCTTCACCTTTTCTTTAGTCATTCACTATTGTTAACAATTTCTTTTTTTGTGCAGTTCGGAAACAGGTTGTGTAATTTCCGTATTTTGATTATTTTTGCATTGACATTGGCGGGCAACCAGCGCCTGCAATGGGCATTTATGTCAGCATTAAAATTACGCGGTCTGGGTGTGGCCATGATAACGCCCTTTGATTCAGACTTTAATATAGACTATCCTGCGCTCAGGCGTGTCATAGACCATGTCATCGACAACGGAGCGGACTATCTTGTCATACTTGGCACCACAGGCGAGACGCCGACTCTGACCGCGGCAGAAAAGGCCGAGGTGCGCCGTCTCGCAGTGGAATATACGGGCGGAAGAGTACCCCTCATCGCCGGAATGGGCGGCAACTGCACCGCCGCTCTTGTCGATGAAATCCGCACCACCGATCTCACCGGATACTCGGCCATCCTTTCCGTCACTCCTTTCTACAACAAGCCGTCGCAGGAGGGTCTGTACCGCCATTACGCCGAAGTGGCGCGCGCATCGGCCCTTCCCGTGGTGCTATATAACGTGCCGGGACGTACAGGCGTCAACATCGCCGCCGAAACGACGCTGCGCCTCGCCCACGAATTCCCCAATATCGTGGCCATAAAGGAGGCTTCCGGCAATCTGAAGCAGATAGAGGAGATTCTGAGCCGACGTCCCGAGGGCTTCGAGGTTATCTCGGGCGACGACGCCCTGACCTATCCCCTCATCTCCATCGGCGCCGAGGGCGTCATATCGGTGGTGGGCAATGCCTTCCCCAAGGAGTTCGGTCAGATGGTGCGCCTCTGCCTTGAAGGCAACTTCAACGAGGCTCTGCCCATCCATCACCGTTTCCAGAAACTTTACGACGAACTGTTTGTCGACGGCAATCCTGCCGGCATCAAGTATCTGCTGCACGAAATGGGCTTCTGCGAGAACCAGCTGCGTCTCCCCCTGGTCCCCACCCGTCCCGAAACCGGCGAGAAAATCGACCGCATTCTTGCCTCCCTATGATCGCATAGCGCATTTGCTTAGTACTCAATAATGATAGACCAGGCCACTGCCCAGCGCATCAAGGACACCGCCGACATCGTCGAGGTAGTCTCCGATTACGTCCACCTTATCAGGCGGGGCGCCAACTATATGGGTCTGTGCCCGTTCCACAACGAGCGCACGCCATCGTTCTCCGTCAGCCGCAAGCGGAATTTCTGCTACTGCTTCTCGTGCAAGAAGGGAGGCTCGCCCGTCAACTTCATAATGGAGAAGGAGGGCCTCAGCTATCAGGAGGCCCTGATGCACTTAGCGAAGAAATATGGCATCGAGGTCAAGGAACGCGAGCTGACCGACGAGGAACGTCAGCGTCAGAGCGAACGCGAGGGAATGCTGGTGGCCAACGAATGGGCCATGAACCTGATGGAGCACGACCTGCTCCATACCGACGAGGGGCGCGACGTGGGCCTATCCTACTTCACCCAGCGTGGCGTAACCGACGAGGCAATCAAGGCCTTCCACCTCGGCTATGCACTCGATTCCGGCTCGCACCTCGTCACCGAGGCCCGCACAAAGGGCTTCAACATCGATACTCTCAAGACCTTGGGACTTGTCGGCACGTCCGGACGCGGCACCGATTACGACCGCTTCCGTGGCCGGGTCATATTCCCCATACTCAACAATTCCGGCAAGGTCATAGCCTTCGGAGGCCGCGACCTGAAAGGCGGTCTGGCCAAATACATCAACTCGCCCGAGTCGATGCTCTATAAAAAGAGCAACGAGCTGTACGGCATCTTCCAGGCCCGCGCAGCCATTGTACGCGAGTCGAAATGTTTTCTGGTCGAAGGCTACATGGATGTGATAGGGATGTGGCAGTCGGGAATGAAAAATGTTGTTGCCAGCTCGGGCACCGCCCTGACCGATGGCCAGATAGCGCTGATACACCGTCTGACTGACAACATCACTCTGATATATGACGGCGACGCCGCCGGCATCAAGGCATCGCTGCGAGGCATCGACATGCTGCTGAGCCATAAACTCAATGTCAAGGTGCTGCTGCTGCCCGACGGCGACGACCCGGACTCGTTCGCCCGCAAGCATACGCCCGAGGAGTTCCGCAAGTATGTGGAAGAAAACGAGACCGACATAATACGGTTCAAGATAAGCGTGCTGCTCACTCCCGAGACGGCGAGCGACCCGCAGAAACGCATCGAGGCCGTGAACAGCGTGGTGGAATCCATAGCGCATATCCCCGACCCGGTGGCGCGTGACGTATACATTCAGCAATGCGCCAAGTTACTTGGTGTGACCGAGGAATCCATTGCCATCTCCGTAGGTCGTGCGCGGGAGACTCTTATAGAAAAATGGCGTAAGGAACGTGAATGGAAGCGTCTGCGCGGCGACGAGTCGTTGCCCGACGCTCCCGTGGCCGATCCGCAGCGTCCATCCATAGGACGCACCATCGCCGAGATGTCGCCGGCAAAGCCGAAACGCTCCGAACCGGATACATCGTTCAGACCGCTGGAACGGCCTTTGATAACGTATTGCCTTAAATATGCCTACAAAGAAGTGTTCCAGACCATGGACGAAGACGACGATTCGCTGATGAACGTGCTGGAATATGTGGAGAGCGAGCTCAGTGCCGACGACATCCATTTCTCCATACCGGAATACGCAACGATATTTCAGGAACTTAAAAAAGCGAAGCCGCAGTTTGACGAGGCTTTGTTCCGCAAGCGCGCCGATATAGACCGTGAGAAGGACCAACGGCGTCGCGACGCGATAAACGAGATTGCCGACGGCGATTACTCGGTCAGCGAGATAGCGGCCAAGGAACAGAAGATGGAGAAGGACCTGAACGAATGGTCTGCCGCACAGATCAACGATTTCATCAAGGAATGGCCGTCACGCATGCTGGCCAGCCATGAGAACGACATGGTGCGCCGGGCCGTGACGGAACTGTTGCGTGAAAAACATCACCTCAGCAACATCTTCGCCAACATGCCACAGGACGAGCTGGAGGAAAACCGTCTCGACGCCCTGGTCCCGAGAGCCATCACCGAATGGAAGTCGGAGATACTGAACCGACAGCTACGGGATTTGTTACAGAAGTTTCATGCCACCGGCGCCGATATCTCGCCCGATGACGAGCTACAGATGCAGCTGCGCCTCAACTCAATCATGAACCTGCGCAGCCTGTTCGCCAAAGAAACAGGCGAACGCGTACTGTCCGCCTCCAAAATTAATAATTAGCAATTGCTAAAAGACATAGCTGAGGCCGAGTCCCACGAATACGCCGCTGGTCTGCGGCATGATGCTGTAACGGCCCTGTAACGACATCTTGAAGAAATTGGTGAAGTACACGTCGAAACCCAATCCGACATTGACTCCCATACGGCTGCGGTTGGTCTCCTCGTAGTAGTTTTTGTTATAATGCCAGTTGTTGAACGCGATACCGGCCAGAGGATAGACACCGAAGCCACGCACCAACTGGAACGGAAAATGCACGTCGCCGTTGATCATGAATCCCGACTTGTGGTCGTTGCCCATTATATATCCTATCTCCGGAGCGATACGCACGTGGTCGGCGCACTCCCACTGATAGTTCATGCTGACATAGCCGCTCTCGTTATACGATGCGAAGCCGCCTGTGAGTCCCACTGACATCTCGCCCTTGCCAAATGCATTTGCCTCGTTGACGCTGAATATCGCTGCCAGTCCCACAACCGCCGCTACCACATATCGTAACCCTTTCATCGCAACCTTAAATTAAATTTTAAATGTTAATTTTATAGTTTTAACGCTTCAGTCCGAAAATTGTTTTGTAACTTTGCAATACTCTCCGATATCAAGGTCATTAAAGTCTTTAGAGTCCTTAAGGTCGTTAAAGTCCTTAGGGCCCTTGAGGTCACTGCTTCAACCCGAAATTATGACACAATACAGTTTCCCGGATATGTTGCGCGTCACGGCCTGCGTCCCCTCCGTACGCCCATGCGACATAGATGGCAACGTCCGGGCCATCATGCGCATGGCCACCGACGCTGCGCGTCTCGGCGCCGACATAGTCCTCTTTCCCGAGCTTTCCGTGACAGGCTATACCTGCGCCGACCTGTTCCACGACTCCTTGCTGCTTGATGCCGCCGACCGAGCCATTGACCGCCTGGCGCAGTTCTCCGTCACCGTCGGCTCGGTCATCATTGTCGGAGCTCCCTGCCGATGCAACGACCGCCTGTATAACTGCGCTTTCGTCATTTCCGACGGCAACGTACAGGGCGTGGTGCCCAAGTCATTCCTACCCGACTACAACGAATTCTACGAGAAGCGCTGGTTCTCGTCGCCACTATCGCTGCCGGACGATGTGTTTCCTTACAGCGAGAAATACGGCAAGGTTACGCCCCGACGCATCTTCTCAGTGCGCGGCATCAGGTTCGGCATCGAGATATGCGAGGACCTGTGGGTGCCCGCGCCACCGAGTTCCGACCTGGCCATGGCCGGGGCCGAAGTCATACTGAACCTCTCGGCCTCCGATGCCTTGATCGGAAAGCACGATTACCTTCTCTCGCTTCTCGCCAACCAGTCGGCGCGCTGCCGGTGCGCTTACGTCTATGCCTCGGCCGGTTTCGGCGAATCATCTACCGACCTGGCTTTCGCAGGCAATGCCATCATTGCCGAGAACGGCCGTATATTGAAGCAGAGCGAGCTGTTCGACACTCACGAACTGATGCAGACCGCCGACATCGACGTGGCCCATCTGCGTCACGACCGCATACACATCTCCTCCTTCAATGAATATTTCCCGCTGGCCGGCAAGTATGAGCTTACGGAATGCGACGTGACCGAAAACCGCGTACGCGAAGCGAATCCGTTGGCCTACCGATATGTGGATCCAACCCCGTTCGTTGACAAGGATGAGTCCGAGCTTTTCCGCCGCTGTTCGGACATCAGCTCCATCCAGGCCTGGGGACTGGCCACGCGCCTCAAGGCCATCGGCTGCCGTAATGTGGTGATCGGCATCTCCGGTGGTCTCGACTCCACTCTTGCATTGCTCGTCACCGTCAAGGCATTCGATATGCTCGGCCTGGACCGCAAGGGTATCCACGCCATAACGATGCCCGGATTCGGCACAACGGCACGCACCCGTTCCAACGCGGATTTATTAATGGAAACCCTCGGAGTTACGGCACTGTGCATCCCCATCGGCGAGGCAGTATCCCTCCATTTCCGTGACATAGAACACAATCCTGACAATCACGACATCACATACGAGAACTCGCAGGCCCGCGAGCGCACACAGATTCTGATGGACTATGCCAACAAAGTGAACGGTCTGGTCATAGGAACCGGCGACCTGTCGGAGTTAGCGTTAGGCTGGTGCACCTACAACGGCGACCAGATGTCGATGTACGGCGTCAACGCATCGGTGCCCAAGACCATGGTGCGCTGGCTGGTTACAGGTTTCGCGCGTGAGACCAAAGACTACGCTCTGCACGACGTATTGCTCGACATCGTGGACACTCCCATCAGCCCCGAACTCCTGCCCGCCGACAGCCACGGAAATATAGCCCAGAAAACCGAGGATTCCGTAGGCCCGTACGAGCTGCACGACTTCTTCCTATACCATATAATGCGTTTCGGCGACGGTCCCGACAAGATTGCCGCACTCGCCGCAAAGGCATTCGACAAGAAATATGACCTGCAGACAATATATAAGTGGTTGAAAACGTTCTATAAACGATTTTTCAGTCAGCAGTTCAAGCGGTCGGTGATGCCCGACGGAGTGAAAGTCGGCTCCATCTGCCTCTCCCCGCGCGGCGACTGGCGAATGCCTTCCGACGCCTCGGCACGAATCTGGCTCGACCGGATCCAGCAGCTTATCGACGGCTTGAAGCAAGACTGACCCATCCATGACAGCAGCTTGTGATAGCCAACAACCCAACTTTTAAGAATGTTTTCTTTAGACGAACGCATATTTCTTTTTTTCAACGGACACAGATCTCCGCTGCTCGACATACTGATGCCGGTTTACACATCGCCCTGGATATGGGTGCCGTTTTACGTGGCATGCTTCGCAGCGCTGATATATAAATACGGATGGATCCGCGCACTGATGATGCTCGGCGCCATCGTTGCTGCCGTCGGCCTCGCCGATTATATCTGCGCCTCCATAATACGCCCCTGGTTCAGCCGCCTGCGCCCATCCAACCTCGACAATCCCTTCAGTCAGTATGTCACTGTAGTCAACGGCTACCGAGGCGGCAGATACGGATTCCCCTCGTGCCATGCCGCCAACACATTCGCGCTGATAGGCTCGATCGTCACTTTCACGCGTTCCACACGCTTCGCCGTGATGCTGGTGCTCTGGGGCCTGTTTGTATGCTACACCCGCATGTATCTCGGCGTGCATTATCCCACCGACCTGCTGATGGGTGCCACTATAGGCTTGACGTTGGGTATCACCATCGCACTCGTAACTCAGCGCGCCGGAGCCAACGCCCGCCGCATCCGCGACAGCCGCGGTTACCGTGTGCGCCACGTGCAGTTCAACCTTGTCAACACGAATTACACCCTGGCCCTCGGCCCCATCCTTATCCCCACGGCCATCCTGGTCGCAACCCTGCTGACAGGCTTCCTCTTCCTCATTAAATAATCCTCCCTTTCCTCCCATCTCTCCCACTCCTCCCACTCCTCCCACTCCTCCCATGCCTCCCACTCCTCCCATAATTCCCATAATTTCCCAATTCCCCACACCTCTCCTCTCCTACTATGAAAGAGCTTACCAACCACTCAGTTCCGCGCTATTCGCGCGATGACATGTCCCGCGCCCTGGAGACGCTGCGCAACGGCGGCGTCATACTGTATCCCACCGACACCATCTGGGGACTTGGCTGCGACGCCACAAACCCCGAAGCCGTTGAAAAGATCTACTTCCTGAAGGGTCGCTCCGAATCCAAGGCCATGCTGGCCCTGGTGGGCAACGAGGGGCAACTGCAGAACTGCGTGCATCATATACCCGAAATCAGCTGGGAGCTGATAGAGGCGGCCATGCGCCCCCTGACCATAATCTACGACCATCCTAAGGGTTTGGCGCACAATATGCTGGCTCCCGACGGCAGCGTAGGCATACGCATCACGTCCGAGAACTTCAGCCGCACCCTGTGCCAGCGTTTCGGCAAGCCCATAGTCTCCACATCGGCCAACCGCAGCGGCATGAAGTCGCCCAAGACATACGCCGAAATCAGCGACGACATCAAATCCAAGGTAGATTATATCGTGGAGTATGGCCGCGGCAACAATCTCCCCGCCTCCGCCTCCGACATCATCAAGATTTCCGACGGCGGCATCGTCAAGGTAATCCGGTAAACCGTTAGGTCAGTTTAAAAAGTTGAAAGAGTTTAGAAAGTTAAGATAACACCGCAGAGGCTTCAATAGCCACACTATTATCTTAACTTTCATAACTTTATAAACTCCCTAAACTCACCATATAAAGAGAGAAGGGCTGACCGCTATCGGTCAGCACCTTCTCTCTTTATATGGTGTTTTGTTGTTTACTTCAATGCGTCCTTAACTGCATCGTTGGGTACCATCTCCTCTTTGAAGACGTAAGCGCCGGTCTTCGGCGACTTCTCCATCTTGATTACTTTCGAATATGTACGGCCCTCACCTTTCTGGATAGAGGCCACTGTTTTCTTTGCCATTGGTCAGGGGGTATTATTTGATTTCCTTGTGGATGGTGTACTTCTTCAGGATCGGGTTGTACTTCTTGAGTTCCAGACGACCTGTAGTGTTCTTGCGGTTCTTGGTGGTGATGTAACGTGACATACCGGGCATGCCGCTTGCCTTATGTTCGGTGCATTCCAGGATTACCTGAACGCGATTACCTTTTGCTTTCTTTGCCATTTTGTTCGCGATGCTTTAGAAGGAAAGAATTTTGATATCACGAAGGTCGAGGTTGCCCTCGGCTTCAGCCTTACGGATAGCGGCGTTGAGACCGATCTTGTTGATGGTGCGCAGTGCTGCGCAGCTCAGGGTCAGCTCTATCCACATGCTCTGCTCTACCCAATAGAATTTCTTCGTGTGCAAGTTTACCTCGAACTTGCGTTTCGTGCGGCGCTTCGAGTGGGAAACGTTGTTGCCCACCGATGCCTTTTTGCCTGTGATCTGACAAGTTTTAGCCATGGCTGTAACTTATTCTTGTTTCGATGTGAATACTATAAATGAATTCTATCATTTGTGTAGACATCTCAGTTCTCATATCATCGCTGAATGCATCTTTTTCAGCAACTTTTCAGGATGCTCCACAAAACGTCTGCAAAATTACAAAAAAATTCCGACATCACCAAGAAAACGGACAAATAAACCTGCAAAACAAGGCAAAAGCCGCGGGCTTTTGCCACAGTCAAGACACTGTGCCTTACGCCCGCGGCCCTGTGTCGTCATTACTGTGTCCACAGCCAGCGGATGTTGGTGCTGTCTTTACTGTGTCCCAGCCCGCGGATGTTGGTGCTGTCCTTACTGTGTCCCAGCCCGCGGATGTTGGTGCCGTCCTTACTGTGCCTCAAGCCCGCGGCTTGAGGTCACATCATGTCGCGGTCGTCCAGACGGATGGCGGCGATCTTGTATTTGTGGTTGCGTACGAAGTTCACGATGGCGTCGCGTTCCGGGCCCTGGCCCACGTCGGCCTCGATACGCCGCAATGCGTTAAATGTCGATGTGTTGCTCTGGTATATATGCCGGAAGCATTTCGCGATGTTGTCGATGGTCTCCTCCGGGAACTTACCCTTGCGCAGTATGTAGGCGTTGACGCCGTAATACACTATCGGGTTGTGTGCCATCACTGCATACGGCGGCACATTGCTGTTGACGCGGCAACCACCCTTGATCAGCACCCACTGTCCTATCTCGCAACCTTCGTGCACCAAGGCCGAGCTGCTGAGTATGCAGAAGTCGTTGATCTTCACTTCGCCGGCAACCTTGACCGAATTGCCGAGCACCACATGATTGCCGATCTGCGAGTCATGGCCAATGTGTGTCTGAGCCATGATGAAAGAGTCGTTGCCGATGATGGTGGCGCGGTCCTTGTATATGGACCGGTTGATTATTACGTGTTCGCGGATGGTGTTGTTGTCTCCTATCACCACGCCCGACGCATCGCCTTTCCAGCGGAAGTCCTGTGGCGTGGCTGCGATGATGCAACCTTCATAGAAGTGGCAGTTTCTGCCGATACGTGCCCCGTCTAATATCGAGACATGGGGGCGGACCACACAGCCGTCGCCTATTACGGTGTTCTTGTCGATGTAGGCGAAAGCCATTACCGTTACATTCTCGCCTATCTGCGCCTCCGGGTGCACATAGGCCAATGGACTGATTGTGTTCATAATAGTGGAGTTTTATGGTATATTTGCCCGTTGATAGGCCCCTCCGGGCCTATAGGCTAATCGGTACCCCAAGGCTCCGCAAGGAGCCTTGAGGTGAGTATCGATACGGAAGCCGCGGGCTTCCGCCACAGCGTTTGTATTATTAACGGCCTCCGCCTACGGCCTGGTAGAGCGAAATGCACGCCGACACCTTGTTGTGCCAGCAGCTCAGGCTCGACATCTGGGCGTTCAGCAGGCTTGACTGGGCCGTCAAAACTTCCAGGTAGGTCGTTTTCTGGTCCAAAGATAATAATTCCTGCGTATATTCCACAGATTTTTCCAGACTTTCTATCTGTTTTAGCACATATTCGCGCTTTTCGTGGTTGTTCCGGTACTTCGAGAGGGCGTCGCTGACGTCAGCCGAGGCCGAAAGGACGGTATTCTCGAAGGTGTTCATGGCCTGCTGCTGGCGCAGTTTGGCCACCTTCAGGTTGGCTATGTTCTGACCGCGCGAGAAGAGGGGTGCCGTCAGCTGACCGGCCAACTGCAGGAAGAACTTGCCTGGATTCTGCACCATCGAGCCAAGCATATTGGTGAAACCGCCCTGCGCCGTGATGTTGAGGCTGGGATAGAATGCCGCGCGGGCCGAGCTGGTATTGTAGTAAGCGGCTGCGAGTCCGCGCTCGGCGGCACGCACGTCGGGACGCTGCGCCAGATAGCTCATGGGAACGCCTCGGTCGGGGTCCACAGGAAGGTTGAACTCAAGGCTGCCGGTCACGTCATAGTCGTTGTAATGCTCGTGCAGCAGCAACGCCATAGTGTTGTTCAGCTCGTGTATGTTCTGGCGTATGTCGGGAATCGACGACATGATGCTCCAGTAGTTTGCGGCGCTCTGCACCACAGCGGCCTCGTTGACGTAGGCGGCCTCCTTCATCAGCTTCATCGACTCCACCTGATCCTTCCATATCACGGAAGTGCGCTCGGTCAGATCAAGCTGCTGGTGCAGCAGCACGAGGCTGTAGTACACGTTGGCCACGGCCGAGATTACCTGCGAGCGTGTGGCAGCCTGATATTCCTCCATCTGCTCCAGCGATACCTTGGCGCCGCGTTTGCGGTTCAGGATCTTACCGAATACGTCTATCTCCCACTGCACCGACAGGGGAATGGTGTAGGTCCATGTGTCCATGTTGCCGCTGCCGTACTTGGCGGCTCCACCGTTGGGACTCAGAGCGACTGCCGGGAAATAGCTCAGCTTGGCTCCCTGCAGCTGTGCCTGCGCCATCTTCACGTTCAGCACGGCGTTGTCTATGTCGGTGTTCTGCTCCAGAGCCTTGCGGATGTACCCCTGCAGGATCGGGTCGGTAAACACCTGCTCCCAGCCCAGGTAGGGCAGCGACAGTGAGTCCACTGTCTGCTGCTCGGCCTGTGCCAGCTCGTTGACATACCGGTTCTCCACCGGCATCTCGTATTTCTTGTATATGCCGCAGCCGGTCAGCATCACCGACACCACCACGGCCATTATATATTTGCTTGCTTTCATCTTTTCTCTTAATTATGCATTATGCATTGTGCATTATGCATTCTCAACTCTCCTTGCTGTACTGCGTGATCTCGGATCCCAGTCCGCTGTTGTCGGTGTCCTTCCACTTCATCGGGGTGAACTTCTCCTGCAGCATCTGCAATGCCACGAACAGTGCGGGCACCATCATCAGCTGCAGTATCATGCCGATCAACATACCGCCGATAGCACCTGAACCCAATGCACGATAACCGTTGGCGCCTGCGCCCGTGGCAAACATCATAGGCAACAGACCGATGATCATGGCCATTGATGTCATAAGGATAGGACGCAGACGGGCTGCGGCTCCGAGGATGGCCGACTTAACGATCGACACTCCTGCACGGCGTCGCTCAAGGGCGAACTCTACGATAAGGATGGCGTTCTTGGCCAACAGACCGATAAGCATGATCAACGCAATCTGCAGATAGATGTTGTTGTCTATGCCCATGAACTTGGCGAAGACGAAGCTACCCATCAGTCCGAAAGGCACGGAGAGGATAACCGCCCAGGGTATGATGTACGATTCATACTGTGCGCTCAGCAGCAGGTAGACGAACAGCAGCACCAGCGCGAATACATAGCCGGTAGAGCTGGATCCCTGCTTTGCCTCCTCGCGGGTCAGACCCGAGTAGTCGTAACCGAATCCGACGGGCAGCGTCTCGGCTGCTACCTGCTCGATGGCGGCGATGGCGTCGCCCGACGATGCGCCCGGAGCCGGCGAACCGGTCACGGAAATGGAGGTAAACATGTTGAAGCGGTTGATGATGTCAGGGCCGTACACGCGCGTCAGCTTCACGAAGTTGTCGATCGGGGCCATGGTGGCACCGTTGCGCACCTTGATGCGCTTCAGCGTCTCGGGCGATACACGGGCCTCCGGATTGGCCTGCATCATGACACGGTACAGCTTGCCGAACTTGTTGAAGTTCGAGATGTACATACCGCCGTAGTAACCCTGCAGAGTGCTGAGGATGGCGTTCTGCGTCAGTCCGGCCTGTTTGATCTTCGCCACGTCCAGCTCGACCAGATACTGCGGGTACGAAGGGTTGAACGTCGAGTATGCCATGGCAATCTCGGGACGGGCGTTGAGCGCGGCGATAAAATTCTGGTAAACCTTGAAGAAGTTGGTCAGGTCGCCGCCGGTCTTGTCCTGCAGTCGGATCTCGAAACCGGACGTTACCGAGTAACCGGAAATCATAGGAGGCTGGAAGAACATGATACGTCCGTCGGGAATCTGCGCGGTCTTGGCAAAGAGCTGCTGCAGGATGGCCTGCGCGCTCTCGGTCTTCTCGTCACGTTCCTCCCAGGGCTTCAGCTTGATGATGAACGATCCGTAGGTGTTGCCCTGGCCGGAGACGAACGAGTAGCCGGTTATGGCGTTACGCACCTGGATGGCGGGGATGGTGCCGCATATCGAGTCCACGCGGTCCATGACGCGCTTGGTGCGCTCCATCGACGTTGCGGGCGGCATGTCCACAACGCCCATGATAGTACCGGTATCTTCGTTGGGCACAAGCGACGTCGGCGTGATGGCCATAAGCCATACCAGCAGAGCGCACGCGGCGGCTACCGAGCCGAAGCTGAGCCACTTATGATTGATAACCCAGGAGATGCCCTTGGTGTATTTGTTCTGCAGCTTATGGAACACGTTGTTGAACGCGTCGATGAAGTTGCGCTGGAACATGCCGATTACGCCGAGCACGGCCACTGCGATGGCCAGACAGCTCAGGGCCACGTTCTCGAACTCATACCATCCCAATACCAGGAACACGATGGCGGCAAGCAGCAGCAGGCTCGTCACCCATGCGGGGAACTGGAAACCGAGGCGTTTCTTGTATGTCTGTTTCAGCACTTCGCCGGTGGCGGAGTATGCCTCCTTCATGCGTTCGCCGAGTGGCTTGGGTTCCTCGTCGTCGGCGACGTGGGGCTTCAGGAACAGGGCGCACAGTGCCGGCGACAGCGTCAATGCGTTGACGGCCGACAGGAAGATGGCCATGGCCATGGTGAGTCCGAACTGGCGGTAGAACACTCCCGATGTGCCGCCGATAAACGACACGGGGATGAACACAAGCATCATGACCAGCGTGATGGAGATCAGCGCGGATGCAATCTCGTTCATGGCGTCGATGGCCGCCATGCGCGGCGATTTATACCCCTGGTCAAGCTTGGCGTGCACCGCCTCCACCACCACTATGGCGTCGTCCACCACAATCGCGATGGCCAACACAAGGGCGGAGAGTGTCAGCAGGTTCAGCGAGAACCCGAATATATACATCAGGAAGAACGTACCTATCAATGCCACCGGAATGGCAATCATAGGAATCAGCGTGCTCCGGAAGTCCTGAAGGAAGATGAACACCACAAGGAACACCAGCAGGAACGCCTCTATCAGGGTCTTGATCACCTCGTGGATGGAGGCGAACAGGAACTGGTTCACGTCCATGGTGGTGATGATCTTGATGCCTTCGGGGGCATCCTTCTGGAACTTGTCAAGCTCGGCCTGGATATCGTTCACCACCTGTGTGGCGTTCGATCCCGGGGCCTGCATTATCATGGCAGCCACACCAATCTTACCGTTGGTCGTAGAGTGGAATCCGTACGAGAGTCGGCCCAGTTCCACATCGGCCACGTCGCTCAGGCGCAGAATCTCGCCTTCCGGAGTGGCGCGGATTATGATGTCGCCGAATTCCTTCTCGTCGCTCAGACGTCCCTTGTAACGCATCACATACTGGAACGACTGGTCGCCGTTCTCGCCGAACTGACCTGGAGCGGCCTCGATGTTCTGCTCGGCCAGGGCTGCGGTGATGTCACCGGGCATCAGCCCGTACTGGGCCATGGCCTCGGGCTTGAGCCATATACGCATCGAATAATCGGCACCCATCACCATCGCCTCGCCCACACCGGGCACACGCTTGATGACGGGGATGATGTTGATGGCGGCGTAGTTCTCCACGAATTCCTCGGAGTAGTTGCCCGAGTCGGCGAATACGTTGAACACCATCAGCATCGAGCTCTGGCGCTTCTGCGTGATGACACCCACCTGGTTCACCTCCGACGGCAGGAAGCTGGCGGCCTTGGCCACACGGTTCTGTACGTCTACGGCAGCCATGTCGGGGTCCGTACCTGCCTTGAAATATACCTGGATCTGTGCCGATCCGTTGTTGGCGGCCGTCGAATACATGTAGTCCATGTTCTCGGCGCCGTTTATCTGCTCCTCAAGCGGAGCGATAACCGAATTCAGCACTGCCTGCGCGTTGGCACCGGTATAGTTGGTCGATACCGAGATGGTAGGCGGCGCGATGTTCGGGTATTGCTCGATAGGGAGCGCCATCAGGCCCAGGAGTCCCAACAGCACGATGAAGATGGAGATCACCGTACTGAGTACCGGCCTGTTGATGAATGTACTTAATTTCATAACACTTCCTGTGCTTGTTCTTACTTCTTAGGCTTGATCACCATGTCATCCTTGACGGAGATTCCCACGCCCTCCACTACTACCTGCTGACCGGGCTTCAGACCGCCGGTCACGATATAGTTCTTGCCGTCGTTGTCCTCCGAGATTGTGATGGGGGTGCTGTGCACCTTGTTGGAGTCACCCACTACATAGACAAACTTCATGTCCTGCATCTCGTATGTGGCTGCCTGGGGCACCATCATCACGTTGTTGTGAATCTGCGGAATCATGATCTGGCCTGTGTTGCCGCTGTGCAGCATTCCGTCGGGGTTGGGGAACACGGCTTTGGCCGATGCCGAACCTGTGGCGGGATCGATTACACCCGAAATAGCCACGATCTTGCCGGGCGGGGCGTAACGCTCGCCGTTGGCCAGCTGCAGCGTCACGGACGGCATGACCTTGATGGCCTCAGCTATGGTGCGGTGTCCGTTGTCGGTCAGCGCCAGGATGTCTTTCTCGTTCAGCGAGAAATAAGCGTTCATATCGCCGTTGTTGGAGATGACGGTCAGTTCCGTCTGGGGTGATACCAACGATCCCTCCTTGAAAGGAATCGAACCTACAAGACCACTGATGGGAGCGGTGATGGTGGCGTACGACAGGTTCTTGCGCGCCGACGAGAGGTTGGCGGCTGCCTGCGCGTACTGTGCCTTCGCGGCGTTCAGTGCATCCACGGATGTCTGATAGGCCGGGGCCGAGATTATGTTTTTGTCAAGAAGTCTCTTGTTGTTGTTGGCGTTGGTCTGCGCCGTGTTTACGTTGGCCTGAGCCACCTGCAGCGCGGCCTGGGCAGCGTCCACGGCAGCCTTCAGCGTCACCTGGTCGATGGTGAACAGAACCTGGCCCGCACGCACGTGCTGGCCCTCCTCGATGTAGACCTTGGTCAGTATGCCCTGGATCTGCGGACGTATCTGCACGTCGTTCTCTCCCTCCAGAGTCGTGGGAATGCCTGTCTCAAGGGTAGCGTCTTCCTCGCCAACCGTTATGACGGCCAGTTCGGGCACCTGCTGTCCCTGCTGTTGCTGTCCCTTACCTTTGCATCCCGTAATCATAGCCGCACCTATAGTCATGACGGCCATTCCAATGCAAACTCTTTTCGTATTCATATATCACTCTTTGATTATTATTTCGTCGTTATCCAGCCGGAGGCCTGCGCCCCTGGCTCACACTTCCGGGGCTAAAGGCCCCTCGCCCCAACTAACCGGCCTGCCCCGGGCGGGTTGGGTTCTCGGCCTGCTCCGGGCGGGTTGGGTTCTCGGCCTCCTTCAGGCGGGTTGGTTCTGGCCCGCTCCGGGCGGGTTGGGTTCTCGGCCCGCTCCGGGCGAGTCGGATTCTCGGCCTCCTTCAGGCGGGTTGGTTCTGGCCCGGAGCTTCAGCTCCGGCGTGTCATTCCGGCGTATGCTGCGCCCCTTTTCGCTCCATGAAAACCCAAGTCTGCTTTTTAGTTTTGCAAAATTACTAATTTTTTCACTCTCGCCAAAATTTATAACAATTTTTAATGTAAAAGCGCTACGCAAAAAGGCCGTGCCACCCGGCCCGGCCTTCTGTATCACTTGCCGCTGAACGGCGGCGGCGTGTCCGCGTCGTCGTCATCGATGACTCCCGGCTCCGTCGCATGGTCGCCGGCGCCTGCTGCATCCTTGCCGACGAGTGCTTTCGGTTTCCCGGCGTCCTGCGCCTTGTTCAGCTCTATTATCTCGTCGGTGCGGCTTTTCCACTTACGCGGGCCGAGTATACGCGCCACATCGTCGTGATATATCACCTCGTTCTCTATCAGCGCGTCGCGTATCTGATTATGCTGCGCTGCATATTCCTGCAGTATTCGCTTGGCGCGCTCGTACTGCTCGTTGACGATGCGTTTTACCTCCTCGTCTATCACTTCGGCTGTGCGTTCGCTGTATGGCTTGGTGAAGCCCATCTCCTGACCTGTCGAGTCGTTGTAGTTGAGGTTGGGCAGTTTGTCGCTCATACCGTACACCTGCACCAGGCTGCGTGCTATCTTGGTGCACTTCTCCAGATCGTCGCTGGCGCCCGTGCCTATCTGTCCGAGGAACACTTCCTCGGCGGCACGGCCGGCCAAAAGGCCGCACATTGTGTCCAGCAGAGCCTGAGTCGGGATTATCTGACGCTCCTCGGGAGCATACCAGGCGGCACCGAGTGCGCGTCCGCGCGGCACGATGGTTACCTTTACGAGCGGGTTGCCGTATTCCAGCATCCAGGTCACGGTGGCGTGTCCTGCCTCGTGTGTGGCGATGCTGCGCTTCTCCTGGTCGGTGATGATGCGGCTCTTCTTCTCCAGGCCGCCCACGATGCGGTCTATGGCCTGCATGAAGTCGTCCCAGTCCACAAGTGTCTTGTTGTTGCGGGCGGCTATCAGCGCAGCCTCGTTGCAGACGTTTGCGATGTCGGCGCCGCTGAAGCCCTGCGTCTGGCGCGCCAACGGCTCGATGTCGAGCTTGGCGTTAACCTTGATGTGGCGCAGATGCACCTTGAAGATGGCCTCGCGGTCGGTCAGCTCCGGCAGGTCCACATATATCTGGCGGTCGAAACGGCCCGGACGCAGCAGGGCCTTGTCCAGCATGTCGGCACGGTTGGTGGCAGCGAGGCATATCACGCCGTTGTTGCTCTGGAAGCCGTCCATTTCGGTCAGCATCTGGTTCAGCGTGTTCTCGCGTTCGTCGTTGCTGCCCATGTTCGGGTTGCGGCCACGGGCACGGCCCACGGCATCAATCTCGTCTATGAACACGATGCACGGTGCCTTATCCTTGGCCTGCTTGAACAGATCGCGCACTCGCGCGGCACCCACGCCCACAAACATCTCTACGAAGTCAGAACCGGACATGGAGAGGAACGGCACGCTGGCCTCGCCGGCCACAGCCTTGGCAAGCAGCGTCTTACCGGTTCCGGGAGGGCCTACCAACAGCGCGCCCTTAGGTATCTTGGCACCGAGGTCGGTATATCGCTGCGGATTCTTCAGGAATTCCACTATCTCCTCTATCTCCACCTTCGCCTCGCTCAGACCGGCCACGTCGTCAAATGTGACGTTAGTGCCGTTGTCCTTGTCGAACACCATAGCCTTCGACTTGCCGACGTTGAAGATGCCTCCACCGCCGCCTCCGCCGGCCATGCGTTTGGACATATATACCATGAACACCACGATCAGTATGATGGGCCCGAAGTACCAGATGAACTTCATCAGGTCGGAGCCCTTCTCGTAGTTCACCTTGATGGCGGGCTTACCCTCCTTCTGCAGCGCCACGTTCCAGGCGTCTAATTTCTCCTGTATCTTGTCGGTGCTGGGAATTGTGGTCACGAGTTTCTTGTCGCCGCCGTACGTAGGCGACATGTCGAACTTCTGGTTCTTTGCGCCCTGAGTGGTAAGCACGCCCTCGGCAATGCCTTCGGTGGGTGTCACTACGATCTTGTCAATATCGCCAGCCAGGGCCGCGTGTTCGAAATCGGTCCAGTCCACTTCCTTGCTCTGCGAGCCGTCCTGAAAATAATACAGGGCCAACAGCGACATCACTATCAGCGCAAACATCCAGTACATATTGAACAGCGGTCGTTTGCTGTTGCCCGGCTTTCTTTTCTGCGGTTGAAACATATTTTGCATTTGTGTGTGTTCATACGGAATTTACGCGCCTCGATTCTTGATAAACACGAAACTCCACGCAAAGGTAATAATAATTTCCGAATGCGCGTTGTATTTTCCTATAATTAATTCTCTATTTCCGCTATGTTTAGACAGGAGAACAGTCGAAACAGGAGCTATGACTGGAGGGGCGACGTCCACGCCGCCCACACGTTGACGGCGTTAACGCCGTCACTCCGGTAGCACTATTCACTCATCACTGATCCTCGTGATGCTCGCGTCGCTCCACAGCTCCTCCAGATCGTAGAGGCTACGCATTTCGGGCAGGAACACATGGACTATGACCGAGCCGTAGTCCAACACCACCCACTGCGAATTCCGGGTGCCGTCCATGCTGTATGGCGAGATGTGAAGGTGTTCGCGCACCTGTTCGCGCACATTGTCGGCAATGGAGCCGGTCTGGGTAGTTGATTTGCCCTCGCATATCACGAACCGCGAAGCCGGAGCCGAGTCCAGTTTCTCCATATCTATGACAGTGACAGCCTGCGCCTTAATGTCCTGCATAGCCTCCACTATAGTGTCGGTCAGCGCCTCGACGCCGCCGTTATTTCCATTCTTTGCTATATCCATGCCAATACTCTAACAAAAACCGCGCCAAAAGGATTGACCGGGACAGCTGTGTCCCCCCCGCCGATTGCCAGGCCGGTACCGGGACGGCTCCGTCCCCACCGCAGATCAATACCCTGATTAACACCGAAGGCGCACCCGTTCGGATGCGCCTCCTTAATATATGTCAGAAAGAAACTACTGTTCCTCCTGTTCTCCTGTCAAAAGAATCACTTCACGATTTTCACAGCTTTGCCGTTCTGTACGCGGATGAATACACCGTTCTCCGGGTTCTGTACGCGTACTCCCTGCAGGTTGAAGTAAACGGCCTCGCCGTCCTCAGCCTCGATGCCGGCGATACCGGTGGCAGCATCAGCTACGATGGACTTGGCAACAGACTTCACGCCATCCTTCATGGCATATACGCTATAGTTGTCACCCTGTGCGGTCAGAGTCAGGGTGTTGCCTTCCAGAACAGTATAGCCGTCATTGTCGCCCTCGGCTGCAGCCTGAGCCTGAGTGTCGGATATGCTCTTGGCATACATCTGAACGCCATCCTCCACAGCGAATGTCAGAACAACGGGATAAGACTCGGGGCGGATGGTCCAGCTACCTTCGCCCTCAGTAATCGTAACATTCTCAGCTGCCGTAGGAGCCGGAATTTCGGGAGCAATGTCACCCCTTACCAATACATTTTTGATTTCCCATGTACCGGCCATCTCCGTAGTTGATGTATACTTGAAACCGATACGTACTTTCTTGCCCTTGTATGCGTCCAGATTAATTGCAGGATTCTGAGCGTAGAAATTCCAACTCTGGCTTTCAGGAAGAGTAGCATCGGCCAGCTTAGTCCAGTCTGTGGGTATTGTCTCATCTTCCACTTCTGCGATGACTACAGAAATGTAATTGTTTATCTGAGCCATGTCTTCTCCAGAAAGCACGGTCTTGCCGTTTTTAAACATATTTATAGCCTGATCAAAATCAAGCGTAATGTTTGCACGGTTAGTCAGATCCAATACCGGGGACGACATTACCCCCTCTGTCTCATTGTTGGCACCGCTCTTATAGCCGGTAGCCTTAAGACCGTACGTCGCATCGATTGTCCAAGGATTTGTAACTCCTGCGACACCCCAGGCTTCGAAACCGGAGTCATCTGAGGTACAATGGCTGTAATATATCGTGTTAGGATATGAAGCAGGATTGATTGTAAACAATGCAGTTTTAGTCGCGCTTACAGCATCGCCTTCGCCGATAGCTATCGCATTGAGAGTGCAGGCTTCAGTTATTGTCACAGTGGCTGTAGCTCCTGTTACCGTTGTGGCGGCAGTCTCGTCATCTCCGAACCAATATTTCAGGCTCAGTGCCTTGTCATCACCCGTGATAGTTACAGTGCTGTTGATATCCACTTCGCCACCATCAGGCGTGAATGTGGGAGCAGCAATTTTGTTGGGATCGGCAGCAACCTTTTTATAAATGGTGCAATTTTTTTGTGTACCTGTTTTGTAGTTGGTAAAACGCTGCTGACCGGAGTTGGTGTTGCACTGGATTTTACACTTACCATTATTCGAATTAGAATTTGGGATAATCGTTGCAACGCCGGTAGTTTCATCAATAGATATTTGCATATCGGCATTGGCGATGAGGTTATCAGAGGAACCTGTATTACCATTATCGATTTTGGTACAGGTCATGTAGGCTGTTTGTCCTTCAGCTAAATTCAGCTTGAAAGCATAGGTATTGGCGGCAGTTCCGGCTACAACATCAAATGTCTGAACTCCGGTTGCTTTAATAACGGCATCATTGCCGCTTATGGTAATGCCATCCGCTACGTATTGGTAAATTTTGCCTGAAAGGGCACCCATAGCTGCGGATTCATACGTGAGGATATACTCTCCACCTGCAGTGAGTTCGTTCGTATTAGTCACCTTAGTGTAGTTATCCCCCACAGTAGCATCTGCGAAGCCAGACAAAGTGGCAAATACGCTGAGAATTGTGAGAAAAAGTTTCTTCATAAGTTAATATTATTTTTATAGTTTTTATCAATGTGGTCAACTACTGTCAGACTGTCAGCTTCGCGGACTTGCGCGCCCAAGTCTGTAGTAGTTTGTGTTTCATGTTTAGTTGTTTTATGTTGTTATTTGTTTGTTATTCTGTTTGTTATTGTGTTTGTTATTGTCCTTCTATAAGACGCTGATATATGTGTCTTGTGAGTCTTCTGTGATTACACCACAAAGATACTGCTTTTTTACTATAAATGAAAACTTTTTAACAAAATAGCAATAATATTTTTATCAAACCTCTGTAACAACACCTGAATTTAATATTTTCAGTATACAAATGCTATTTCTGCACCAAAATAGCTGCTATCTGTCCTGTTTCTGACTAAATAACGAAATTGTGTTATTTTGCCGACAATAACCAATTAAACTTAGCTATGAAACAATTGATACAAGGTGAAAGCTGGGAGCCTGTCACCGTCAGTCTCTATCGTCGTGACCGGCAATTGACCTTGTCGATGGGGAGCCGTTACCGTTCTACTGTCCGACGCAACGACGCATTGCAAATACACCGTCTGGAATCGGTGCGTCGATTATACGAAGCCATCGATGGCAAGATACGCGAATGCCGCCGCGACAACACCCGTAGGAGCTACGAAGTGCTCCGTAATTTTCTCGATGCCAACTGTGGCGACATACCTCTTGTAGCCGAAACCCTTGACAATTACGCCCATTCATTTGCCGAGGCGTTACAATTGCAATATGCTGCGAGTCCCGTAATGCGCAATCAGCTTACCTTGGGTCTGAGCGGCGTACTGACGTATGCACGCCTAAAGGGGTGGCTGCCCGAGGGTTATCGTATGCAGTTGCCGAAGCTGGCGAAGGTGCGTGTCACTCGGCACCGCGACATGGATCCGCAACAGCTTCGCGCCTTGCGCGAGTTGGCTCATAGGCGCATAGCTGACGACCCTATGCTGACTCGGCGCGACACCTTCGCCTTGGCACTCTTTGAGTTAGATTTCGCTCTGCAAGGTCTTGCCCCGGTTGACATGGCTATGCTGCGTATAGGCATGATCCGCGAACAGCCGGTACAGATGACTGACGGCACATGGCATCCTGCCTATATCATTGAAACCGAACGCCGTAAGACCGGCATACCGGTGCGCATCGTGATGGATGGCCGGGCAATGGCACCAATAATCAATGCACTGATGAACGGACGTGATTGTACCGATTACTTCCTGCCTATTCTTTCTGACAAGGAGCCGTTGACAGAGCGCCGGCAGATGCGCCGCATAGCCAACTGGTTTCGTTCACGCGCCGATGCACTGAACGCCGCTCTTTCCGGCTTGCCGCCCGGTCAGCGCCCCGAAGGTCGCATCACCTATTATTTTGCCCGTCATGCTTACTGTCAGAGAGTCGACAATCTGGACATAGCCCCACACATACTGCGTCGCCTCATCGGCCACGCGCCCACCACTCTGGAGCGTCACTACCTTGCCCCACTCTCACTCGCCGACCAACTACAAGTCTCCATACACCTTCTTGCCCTGACCCCGTTTCCCTCCCCGTCCTCGTCCCCCTGAACAGACTTGGGCGCGCAAGTCCGCGAAGCTGCTGGCAGCCTTCACCCTGCTCGCATTAGGTACGAATGCGGCTCATGCATTAGAGGCTGAACTGACAAATACCGGCTACACTAATCAGCAAGAGTTGGGTACAAAAAAAATAGGAGAGATAACTTTCTCCGCTACAAATAATGGCTCTGGTAATGGAATTAAATATTACACTTCGGGAACAGCTTTCCGTATGTACGGAGGTGCATCTTTGAATATTAAAGCCGAAGATGGCTATCTTATAACTAAGGTAGTTTTTACTATGGGTTCATCTAATGGAACTTGGAATGATGGAACAGCCTCTACTCCTACGGGCTTTAATAGTAGCACAAACACATGGACTGGTTATTCAAATGCCATATCAATAAAAAACGGAGGCACATCTGGAAATACCCGCTTTACTAAGGTGACTGTAACTTATGAACTCGCATCTGCAGATCTTGGCGACATCATGTATGGTGATGGGACTGCCAATGGCCAGAATGTCACAGCCTATGCTGGTGATGTATTCACATTCACTGCCGACAATGCCGATAGTATGAGCATCAAAGTGGGCACAGAAGATACTCCCAGTATAACAAGCGATACAAACAGTATCAGCTGGACAGCTGTTACTCCGATTGCAGATAACACAACCTACAATCTGACAATCTCCGCTACCAAAGGCACTGAAACCAAAACCGCAACTTTCACGGTTGTAGTCAAGATTGCTCCCCTCTGTGGAAATGTTATCTTCACTCCCGGTGCCGGTGAAATCACCAAAGGCAGTTATGTTACGATAACATGCGAAAATGCTACACAAATCAAGTACTGGTTTGAATCAAATCCCACTTATACAGGAACTGTACCTGTTGCTGACGCAAAAGTCAAGATTGATGAAAACTGCACACTCCATGCTGTGGGGATCAATGCTGATGGTGTAGAAGGCATAGAATCTACTGCAGAATATACAGTAGTTGTGCCTGTAGTAGATGAATTAACAATAACCAATTTTGGCAGTTGGGGTAATACATCATATCAATGGGGAACCTATGAACCTGCAACAGGAGCTAAATATTGGTATAAGGTTGCAAACAATAACGGCATGCAGATCAATTCTACTGCAGGAGTCGATAAAACTGGAAATTTATCAGGGATTGCATTGATTGATGCACCTGAAATCAAAGTTATAGACCATGTAGTGATTACATTCTCCAAAAGTGCCGGTGATAAACAAATTGTTAAATTCAGCAACACTAAAGCCACTATTGTTGATGGGCAGGCTGAAATGAAAGACAATACGCTGACGGTTCCCGCCGACAACGACGTAGATGACTATAGTTCAAAGGGAATTGCTGACGGATTAATATATACATTTACTCCGGATAGTGACTATAAATATTTCACACTTACTTCAAGTGGTGCTATATATGTTGATAAAGTAGAAGTCTTTTTCAAGAAAGAGATAATTATCCCCGATGCTCCCGCTTTGCACTCGGACGTTGAGACAGATAGCGAAGGCGTCATCACCGGTTCGACTCTGAAGTTCGAGGACGTGCCCGAGGGTCATTCTATATGGTGGCGTATAGTACCTGAGGTAGACGAGACTCCGGCTGACGGTATGGTAAAAGAGGAAGCTCAATTCCAGAAATATACAGAGCCTGTAACCTTAACTGCCGGCACAAAAGGCATACTCCACTACTACGCACAGCATGATGCAACAGGGAGCAAGTCTGAAACTAAGGCAGCTAAAGTTAATGTTGCTGATGTCGGTTCCGGCATCGCCGGCATCGAGGCTGAGGACGGCGAGGCCGTTTACTTCAACCTGCAGGGCGTACGCGTGGAGAATCCGGAGAACGGTATCTTTATCCGCGTTCAGAACGGCAAGGCCGTGAAAATCGCGAAGTGATTATTTGACAAGAGAACACGTTGTTTGACTGGAGAACAGGAAGAACAGCAGGTTCTTTCTGACACATATCAAGGAGGCGCATCCGCATGGGTGCGCTTTCTTATTTCACCAAATGCCAGAGAACGACAGCCGACAGGTGACAGGCACCGTAGCTAAAGCTCCCGGCCCGAACCACCCCGCCTGATACTGCGGGATTGGGGTGGTATCAGGCGGGGTGGTCGAGGCAAGGGGCTTCCAGCCCCGGAGGCAGCAGCATGACCCCGGAGGTATCGTCGTGGGCCTTGTGCGCCCCTAAAGCCCCTAAATGGGCGTTTTACAAGCCGGAAGTAAGAAAAATTTGCGCCGGCGCAAATTTTTTCGTAGCTTTGCTCGCAAAAACACCCCCTACCCCATGGCCATTAATTTCAATGTGCGCTGCCGCAACCATGACTACCACAGCAGGTGCATCTACATGGTCACCATTCTGGAGCAGGAGGGTTTGCCGCCGCTGATGCAGCTTACAGGACGTCATGTCAATGGCAAATTAGAGCCTGTGCATTATGTACAGCCGCTCGGCAAGGTGGTGTATGACCGCATCGACGCATTCTTCCGGCAGCATCCTGAGGTCAAGGTACTGACCCGGGCCGTCATGCCCGACCACATTCATTTAGAACTGTTCGTTACTGAGCGCACCGAGTGGCATTTGGGCCAATACATAGCGGCGTTCACCCATAGCTGTAATGATGCGCTGAAGTCTTATCTGGAAGCAGGCACGGGGCCTGGCGGCACTGCCTTCTGGACCGACTTGCGCATACATATAGTCGCGCAGAAACGCACGGCCATATTCAAGGAGGGTTACAACGACCGCATAGCCTACCGTGTCGGTGCCAAGGACGCCTTCTACCGCTATATCAAGGATAATCCCTACCGCTATGTGATACGCAAGATGCACCCGGAATTTTTCGGCAACACGCTTGACCTGAAAATCGGAGACAAATGGCTGCAGCTGTACGGCAACTTCCTGCTGCTGGACAGCCCCGTGAAGGAGTATGTACAGATCAGTAGCAAGCCGGAGAAGCGACGCGACCTGTCGCAGCGGGTCGCGACTTGGCGCGAGGCGATACGGCAGCAAGGGGTGCTTGTGTCGCCGTTTATCAGCAAGGAGGAGCGGCAATATAGGGACGAGGCCGTGAATGGAGGCGCCGGAATGATTATTGTGGTGAACTACGCCTTCGGTGAGAGGTTCAAACCGTACAAATCGCTGTTCGAGCTATGCGAACAAGGGCGCTTGTTGCAGGTGTCGACAGCGGCGCACGAGAACCAGGACGCGCTGATGAAGCGCGAGGAGGCGTTAGGGATGAATGAAATAGCGAGGCAAATAGCAGCGCTACAGCCGGGCGAGGCACGGCCGCTGCTGAGGAAACGCCCCAAGAAACAGAATGACGGCGCGCCGGAGCTGAAAGCTCCGGGCCAGGACTAACCCGCCTGACTCAAGCAAACGGAACCACCCCGCCTGGTACAGGCGGAATGAAAACGCCCGGCCGATGAGACCGGGCGTTTTTGTATCAGGCACGCTGCTATGAGAAGCAGGCGGGGTGGTTGAGGCGAGCGGCTTTAGCCGCGAACACGACGGTGGGGACACCGCCGCCCGATAAAGCTGCCGGCGGGATTACCAGCCGGGCAGCTGGGCGCGGTTCAGCACGGAGGGGGCGGTGAACACCGCTTTGAGGTGCGCGGGGGTGTTACCGAAGCCGTCGGCTTCCTCTCCCTTCTTATGCTGGTCGTAGGTGTACCAGAGGGTGAAGTAGCTCCAGTTGGCGCCGTCCTGCAGGCACTTGTCGGGATCGGGCAGATAGCCGACCTCGGCCAGGGCCACGGGCTTCAGGCTCTTACCCATGTTGCGCACTGCCACGTACGCATCCTTGTGGCTGGAGTCGTCGCCTGCCTGGGGATAGATGTCGACGCCGAGGATATCCACGCAGTCGTTGCCGGGATAGTCTGCAGCCATCTCTTGATCATGGCCTGCCGAATACTGTGCGGTCCATACCCATATCAGGTTATTAACGCCATTCACGTTCACGATGCGGTCGTACATCAGCTTCCACAGCTGCTTGGTGTACTCGCTGCCGTAACGGCCCCACCAGAACCAAGGATTGTTGTACTCATAGCTACCGGCAGCCTCGTGCAGCGGACGCCACAGCACCGCGATGCCTGCGGCCTCCAGCTTCTTGAACACGGCCGAAACCTTGTCGAGGTCCGCGAGAATGAATTCATGCTGCCACGTGCCTTCCTTCAGAGCCTCGCGGATGTCGAATTCGGTGGATCCGTCCACAATATCGCCGGGTACGCGCGCACCGTAGCGGTTGTAGTCCTTCTTGTCGTAGGCATCCTTGTCGGTGGGTACGCGCCAGTGCCACATATAACCCACCATGCCGTGCGCGTTCCACTGGGCCTGCGCCGGCGTAATGTCGTTGTAGTCAATCCAGTTCTGGCCCGACTCGGGGAGATGGATGAAGTCGTAGCACGTCATGCCGGGATAAACGCCCGTAATCTTGTCAATCCAATCTGAGAAGTCGTTGTTGTTGTTGACGTTGGCCATGGCACCGGACACAATCTTCTTGCCGATGTTCTGCACCAGGAACGCGTACACATCCTTGGCAGCCTTGGTAGCATTGGGGTTGACCAGAGCCATGTCGCCTACGGGAATGTTAACGCCTTCGGTACAGAACTTGACAGTCACCTCGTCGCAGAACTTCTCGGCTGCGATGGTAGCCACACAGCGACGCGGTACGACGAAGGTGTAATCGGCCCCCTCGCTGAGCACGACAGTGGCCTTCAGAATCTTATTGTCTTCGAGAACGGTGGGCACCTCCACGCCGTTAAGGGTGGCCTTTACGGCCTGGTTCAGCGCCACCGGCTCGGAATACTCGACGGTAATTTCCTTGAGGTCCGGACTGACTGTGACGCCGTCGGCCACGGATGTGGCCACGACGGTGGCCGGAGGCAGAGTGTTAGGCTCGTCCTTGACGTTATCGTCGTCGCAGGAGGTCAGCGCGCCGAACGACAGCAGCGCGATGAGGGCCGGGATATGTTTCTTTATGTTTGGGATCATGATTGGTAGTTTTATCGGAGGGCGGCAGGGACGCCGCCCTCCCGGTTATTCAAGGGTTACTTTGGTCATCTTATATCCGGTACCTGTTATGACGAGGCCACCGTTGGCCACCAGGTCGTCAATGACATCCTTGGTGAGCACATACTCGGCTACGCCTTCCGCGGGAGTATCGACCTGACCGATGCCGGGCAATGCCGCCCAGTCCTGTCCATGGCGCACATCGACACACCACCATTCGCCGTCGGCGACAAGAGGCGTACAGTAGATACGCAGCTTGGTGCCGGCTTTCACTGTGCTCCAGTCATATCCGCCCCAGGCCAAATCCTGGTTACCGCCCCAGCCGGTGTTGTCCCAGTCGCCGGTCCAGATCACCGTCTCGTTAGAAGCGTTGGGGTTGATCACGTCGTAGGTGTAGCTTATCTCGCCGTTGCTTGACACCAGAGTGACGGTGGTGTTCTTGGCGGCGTCCGCCGGCAGATTGATGTAAAGGGTCTCCCCTGTCACGATGAACTGCACGTTCTGACCGTTGACCTTGACTGCCGTCAGCTTATCGCCGTTCTTGACCTCGGCTTCCATCAACTGACCGGCGTGCAGTTCCTCCGACTTCACGAGGGTTATGTAGGCACACTCGGGCAGCTTCACTTCAAGATTCTGTGTGGTGACCTTCTCGTCATTATTCATCACGAGGGTCAATGCACCCGAAGCAGCTGTGGGCGGAACGGTCACTGTTATCTTGTCGGCAGTCGCGTTCTTGGGTTCAAGCTTAGCGCCGCCTCCGAACTCAATCTCCTTGACCAGGTCGAGGTTACGGCCGTGAATCTCGAGAGCCGAGGCTGCCGGAACAGGATTCGGATTGAATGCCGTAACCTCAGGCTTGGCGGTAGCGGCCGCCACGGTCACGGTCTTGCCGCTCTTCAGGTTCAGGACGATGTCGCCGCTCTGGGCCATCTCCGGCCACTTGGTTGTAATCTTCGTGGCGGTAATCTCGGGAGTAACGGCGGACTCTACGCCGGGGAATACCATAGTCGTTACCTGGTCCATGTTGACGCCGCGGACGGAGAATGTGTCGCCGGCACGCAGGTCCTTGGCAGGCTCGGCCACAAGACCGGTGGGAACCACCACGCCGATGTTGGCCACAGCCACCTTCACGCCCGATGCGGGAACGGCGCAGATGGCACCGTCGCTGATGTCGCCGGGCAGAGTGAACCGGAGCTTGCCGTCGGCATATTCGAAGTCAATCTCCTTGTTGGCCGGAGTCACTACCTTACGCACCAGGTCAAGGTCGGTGCCCTCGATGGTGATCACGTCGCCACCCTTGGCATCGGTCAGGTCCAAAGGCTTCTCTACGGCGGGAAGTACTATCTCCACTTCCTGCTCGCTCTCGATGACGTTAGGCATTGCCTTGCCGTCGGAGACGGAGATTACGCCGCTGATGGCCTCCTCCGGAACGGTCAGCACAATCTCGTGACGCTCGTGCTTCTTGAAGTCGGCGCCCTTCACTATGACGCTGTCGTTCAGGAACGAAAACCATACCTCGTTGATAAGATTAAGGTATTCACCCTTGATGGTGAGGTCCTGGCCGGGCTTAACGGGCGAGGGAGCAATCTCCTCGATACCGATAGGCTCGGTGTATGTAAGCATGGTCTTGGTCACTATTTCGCCGCCGGCGTGTGTCAGTGTCAGCTGGCCGGGCTCAGCCTCCTGGGGAACCTTGATGCGGATCTCCTGCGGGTTGATCTGCTCAATGTCAGTGATAGGGTCGCAACCCGGAATCTGAATCCTGGTGATCTGATCCATGCCGGTGCCGAGGAAGCGGAGCTGACCGCCACGCGCCACAGGCGAAGGACCGAACACATTCAGGTTGACGCAGCCCTTATACTGATTGGTGTCGAAATTGTTGTCGTCGCTGCAGGAAGTCAGCACGGCGGAGCCGCCAGCTGCCAGTCCCATCATCAGCCAGACTAAAAATTTACCTGATTTTTTCATTTTCAATGTTATCTTTTTGGTCGGTGCGCTTCCTGTGGTGTAACGCCGCAGGAGGCGCACCTGTGACTGATGTTACTTCTTCACGACACGGATGTTGTCGATTCGGAGGATAGGCGTGCAGTCCACGCCGGTCCACACGGCGTTGGCGCCGTCGGTGGTATCCACCCACAGGAATATCTGCAAATTAGCGAAGTCGGTCACCTCGGAAGGCACTGACTTGGCGGCCTTGGCATCGGCACCGTATGTAAGTTCGCTGAGCGGATACACCACGGTGACCCACTTGCCCTTGGTGGTGTAAGGCGTAGCCTCGGTCCAGGGCTTCCAGAGACCGCGTCCCCATCCGGCCACCTGCTTCAGGTAGTCGTTGTTGCAACCGGCCACTGTGTTGCCGAACACATCGGTTCCCGCGTTACCCATCGACACCTTGTCGGTACCGGAGAAGATGATCTGCATGGGGTTGGCCTGCCATGCACCGTTTTCGGGAACGAAAAGCTCGAACTTCAGCACCTTGTTCTTGAAGTCGGAAAAGTCGGCTACGTCGAACAGACGCGCACCCTCACGCTCGGGATAGTCGGTGGGCGTGTTCCAGCTGCCGGCCCAGTACTCGAAGCTGAATTTGCCGTCGTCCCAGCCGCCGGCCGCCAGTGTGGTGGCGCCGTCGCCGAGCTGCATATAGTTGCCCGAGATACCGTCCTCGTTCTGTACGGGCTGTGCGTGCCAGCCGTGGTTAGTCAGGCCGGTCTGGCCGTCGAAGTCGAACAGCATTCCGTTGGTGTCCATATAATTGAAGCTTGACTTTCCCTCGCCATAGATGGAGCTGATCACGATGGGACCCTCATGGGTACCCTCGGGCACCTCAATGACGAGCTGTTCCTGAGCGATGCTCTTGATTTTGGCCTCGATGTCGCCGGGGAATACGACCTTCAGGGGCACGTTGGGATCGTTGGCGAAGTAAGCGCCGTTGATCACCATCTCCTCGCCTGCGCGGGCATATTCGCAGCTCACGTCGTTGATGCGGGGTGCCGGCACGAATACGTTGAACTCATAGTCAACCGCAGTGCCTTTGCTGGTGATGAAGCGGGCTATGTTCGTAACCTCGCCCGGGAGATTGTTGGGGATGTCGACGATGATGGTATGGCTCGTCACCATATTGGGGTTGAGCTTAGCCTTCTGGTCGTTGAACCATACCTGCTGCACGTCGCCCATGTTGTCGCCCACGAAGCATACGCGGGCTCCAAGGGAGGCACTGACCAGGAGAGAGTCGCTCTTGTCGATGTCACAGCTGCGGGCATACTTGATGACGGGGGTCTTGCCCTTGTCGTGTTCGGCGTCCGTCTGCTCGCACGAGCTCAGAGCGCCGCCCAGCACCAAGGCCCCGATTGACAGCATTCCTATCTTTATTATCTTGTTCATGTTCTTAATCAATTTAGGGATTAGTGCTTGTTATTCAGCATAGTAGTCCACGGGGTCGAGACCCATCATGGGCGACGAGCTGGTTACGGCGGCAGGCACGGGAGCCTGGAACGCGCCGGCGGTGATCATGATGGGATTGTACATGGAACCCTCGTCTGTGCTGCTCACCATCTTGTAGTTGGCGGGATCGTTCTCCTGGGTCTTGTCCAGGTTGCCGTTCGGGATGTACATAGCGCAACGGTTGATGCCTGTGCCGAAGCCGTTGTTGAGCCACTCCAGAGCCTTGGCATCGCCCACGCGGTAACGGTAGCGCTGGGTGTCGAACCATGTCTGGCTCTCGAAGGCCAGCTCGCGGCGACGCTCCTTCAGCAGCTCCTCGTAGGTCACGCTGCCAGCCTCAGGCACGCCGGCACGCTGACGCACCATGTTGTAATACTTCATGGCCGTTGCGTCCGAAGTCTGGTCGGCCGCGCCCATCACTGCCTCCACGTATGTCAGATAAACGTCGGCCAGACGCATCAGGTAGATGTTGTTGGCGGCATCCTGGTTGATGCCCACCATACCGTCGCAGTCAGCGCTCTTGCCGATCAAGTATTTCTTGATATGGGCGTTCATCTCTATGCGGCCTTCGATTTCCTCGCCGTCGGCATCGCTGTTGATGAGCTTGTAGGTGTATCCGCCCTGGGCAGTAGCCAGCTTGGGATAGTAGTCACCCTGTGTCATATATACCCACATGCGGCGCTTGTCGCCGTCCTCGTACATTTTCTGCAACGAGATTGTAGGGCCTTTGCCGCCGCCCCATTGCTGGTCGGCTATGAGAGCGCTGCGGCTCCAGGCCACGTTGCGGGCGTTGCCGAAGGAATAACCCTGCACGGCGCACTGGATGGCCAGGATGGACTCGGGACCGTTGTTGGCCGCAACGTCAAACAGAGTGGAATAGTCTATCTCGGTCAGCGCCTGGGTATTGGTTATCACGTCCAGGGCGTCGGCGGCGGCCTTCTTGTAGAGGGCGTCGCGGTCCAGGCCGAGGTCGGAGTGCTGAGCCATAGTCACCGCCAGCTTGGCGCGCAGTGCGCGTGCCTTGCGTTTGGTCAGACGGTAAACGTCGGTGTCGGTCTCAGGGAGGTTGTCGACAGCGAAATCCAGATCCTCCATAGCGAAACGGTACACGCTGGCCTGGGTGTTGCGGGGCTTCTCGAAGTTGCCGGCGCCTATGTCGGCGGAGTTATTCTCCACGATGGGCACATCGCGCCATACCTCGGTCAGCATGTAGTAACAATATCCGCGGATTCCGCGGGCCTCGGCCACGGCGTGCGTGATGTCGGCATCGGTGATTGTGCCGCCGCACACCGGCGGGATGTCGTTGATCACCGAGTTGCAGAACAGTATCACGTTGTACAGGCCCTTCCAGCCCTCGTTGATGTAGGGGTTGGTGGGAGTGTATGTACCGAAGTACCACTGGCCCTCCTGGTCGTAGGTATAGTACAGGTCGCCGTTGATCATGTCCATCTTCCACTGGAAGTTCATGTGGAAATTGGACCATGTCTTGGACGCATAGAGCGTCATGGTGGTGGAGCGCAGGTTCTCGGGAGTAGTGTAGAACGTCTCCAGCACGGGCTTGTCGGCGGGGTTGACGGTCAGGAAGTCGTCGCACGACGTCAGGAATCCGCCCAGGGCAAGCGCGGCAACACCGCTCAATATTATATTCTTCATTTGTGTTGTGCTCGTTTGAGGTTAGAAAGTGAGGTTTACACCTACGGTGTAGGTTCGCGGTGTAGGATAGCGGCCACGGTCGATATTCTGCAGCAGCGAGCTCTGGTTGAAGGCACCGATTTCAGGATCGTAACCCTTGTATTTGGTGAAAGTATATACGTTCTGGCAGTTGAAGTAAACGCGGGCCTGCTTGATGAATGCCTTGTGCAGCCACTTGTCGGGCAGGTTCCATGCCAGCGAGATGTTTTGGATTCGGAGGTAAGTGCCATCTTCAATCCAGCGGTCGGACATACGGTTGTTGCCGTTCACGTCCAGGTTGGAGAAGCGGGGCACACCGTTGTGACCCTCCTTGAGGCGTACGTTGCTGATGGTCTCGGCTGCGTTGGGGTCGATCAGCTCGGTCTGAGCACGGTTCAGCACGCGTGTGCTCTGGTTGTCCCAGATGGAGTTGAGTCCCTCGGTGCGGAAGCGCGACCAGTTGAGGATGTCGCCGCCGAACTGGCCCTGCAGGCCGATGTTAAGCTCGAAGTCCTTCCATGTGAAGGTGTTGGTCCATCCGTAGGTCAACAGCGGGTTGGGGTCGCCGATAACCTTCTGGTCCTTGTCGTCTATGACGCCGTCGCCGTTCTGGTCCTTGAACTTGATGTCGCCGACCCAGGCGCCGGACACCTTGTCGATCTTGTTGGCGTAAGGCACGTTGCCGCCGGTCTGGGTGGCGTGGGCTATGATGTCGGCCTCGTCACGGAACAGGCCCTCGGTCTCGTAACCGTAGAACACGCCCATGGGCTGCCCTACCTTGAACATGGTGCAGGTCTGGAACGCCGCATACCAGTCTACGTTGCCGTAGATTACCTGGCTGTCGTCGTTAAGGGCCACAATCTTGTTCTTGTTGTGCGACAGGGTGATGCCTGAGAACCAGCGGAAGTTCTTGGTGATGACGGGGCGTGCGTTGAACTGCACGTCCACACCCACGTTGCGGGTCTGTCCCACGTTGGCGTAAGGAGGAGCTATTGAGCCCCAGCTGTCGTCTACCGAGGGACCCATGTAGCTGGGCACGAACACCTGCATCAGCAGGTCCTTGGTCTGCTTGCGGTATACGTCCACAGTCAGCTCGATGCGGTTGTCAAGAGCCGCGAAGTCAAGACCGACGTTGTACTGTTCGGATGCCTCCCACTTCAGGTCGGGGTTGGAGAGGTTCTGGGGGTAGTATGCGGTTCCGTTGGGAGTCAGCATCGTCGCAAGCGCCGAGCCGTAACGGTATGTGGAGATGTTGGAGTTACCCACCTGACCGTAACCGAGACGCAGCTTCAGGTTGTTGAGCCAGTAAGCCTTCTCCATAAACTTCTCGTTGCTGATGCGCCATGCCAGCGCCACAGAGGGGAACGTACCCCACTTCTTGTTGGCACCGAACTTGGAGGATCCGTCGCGACGTACCGTAACGGTAGCTAAGTAACGCTGGTCAAAGGCATAATTTGCACGCGCGAACACGGATGCCGTGGTCTGGGCGTCCTTCCATCCCTGGTTGCTTACAAACTCACCGTCCTCGCCCATCACGAAGATGTCGTCGGTCAGGAAGTTCTTCTTGATGATAGACGTACCGTTCCATGCGGCGCGCGAAACCTCGAAACCAACCATGGCGGTGATGTCGTGCACGTCCTTGACGGTCTGATGATAGGTCAGATAGTCCTTCTGCATCCAGTAGAAGTTGTGGTCCTCGCGTTGCATCATCTGGTTGATGTTGTTCTCCACTACACCGAACTTATAGCGGGGGATGTACGACTTGTTCTGGTTCTGCGAGGCGTCGAAGGCGAACTCCGCGCGGAAGTTGAAGAACTTCAGGAAATCCACGCTGCCGTAGAAGTTACCCATCACCTGCTGGCGCAACAGCTTGTTGTTGGTCTCCAGGGCCAGGGCCACGGGGTTCCATGTCGATGCGCCGTTCACGGTGTTGGGACCCGCCCAGTTGCCGTCGAAGTCACGCACGGGCACGGAGGGCATCATGGTCATGGCCTGCATGATCACACCGTCCGAGCCGTCCTGACGGGTAATTGTCTCGTCCGTACGGGTGTAGGCTAACGAACCGCCGAAGCGCAGCCAGTCGGTCACCTTCTGATCGATGTTGAAACGGGTGTTGAAACGGTTGAAGTCCGAACCGATGATGATACCCTGCTGGTCCATCCATCCGGCCGAGAGTGCGTACTGTGTCTTGTCGTTGCCGCCGTCCATTCCGAACTGATAGCTCTGCATGAACGCGGTGCGGTAGATCTCGTCCTGCCAGTCCGTACCGCGGCCCAACAGCGAGATGTCGCTGTAAGTGTCGTCGTAGTTCGTGCCGCTGAGCACGCCCTCGCTAAGAAGCTGGTTCTGATATGTGGCGTATTCGCGGAGGTTCATCATGTCAAGCTTCTTGGCAACCTGCTGCCAGGCCACGTAAGCGTCGAGGTGTATGTTGGTGCGTCCGGCCGAACCGCGGCGTGTGGTCACGATTACCACACCGTTGGCACCTGCCGCACCATAGATGGCGCAGGCCGAAGCATCCTTAAGGACGTCGATGCTTACAATGTCGCTCGGGGCGATGGCTGCCAACGGGTTGACGGTAGTCTGTCCGTTCGATCCGCCCATCCAGTCGAAACCCTGGATAGTGTTGGAAGTGCTCATGGGCACACCGTCTATAATATAAAGAGGCTCGTTGGATGAGTTGAGCGAGCTGGCGCCTCGGATACGGATGGAGGTCGCGCCGCCGGGGGCACCGGAGTTGGATGTTACCTGCACACCGGCCATCTTGCCCTGCAGCATCTGGTCGGCGTTGGTCACTATGGTCTGACGCATCTGGTCCTCGGACAGAGAAGCCACGGAACCGGTCACGTCCGAACGCTTCTGCGTACCGTAACCGACGACCACTACCTCGCTCAGTGTGGCGGCATCCTGCTTAAGGCGGATTGTCACGTCGGTCTGGCCCTTCAGGTCGTAGGTCTGGGTTGTCATGCCCACATACGACACCACAAGCTGTGCCTTGTTGCTCTTTACATTGACTTTGAACTTACCGTCGATGTCGGTAGCCGTGCCGTTACCGGGTACGCCCTTCTCCATCACGGTGGCGCCTATCACCGGCTCGCCGGTGTCGTCGATGACCGTTCCCTGAACCGCTACCTGCGCCATTGCCGCACTTGTGCTGCCACAGAGAACCAACGCCATCAACGCGCGTGTCACACGTTTGAAAATCGTTCTCATTAGGTGATTTATTTGTTATTGTTTCAGTTCTGAATTGAGAGTCTGTGTGTGTTTGTTGCTTATTTATAATCGGCAAAACGAAAAGTGCAATTTTGAAAAACGAAAAGTACATTTTTTGGTGTTTTCCGGCCATTTCGGGCGCGTCTGTTTGACCGCCGTTCAATCATCGCTCAAACGCTGTTTAATCGGTTGAAAAATAGTTATTTTTACAGCAAAATAATCCCTCAAACTTTTTGCGGTTTGAGGGATTTTTACTACCTTTGTATTGTTATCTTGGCCGCGTTCACACCGAATCTGCGGCCATTTTCGTAAGTATTTCGACGCATCTTTCTATCATTTTCGGGCGGTCGCGCTTCCATTCGGTCGCTTCCATCCCTTTGTCGTATGCCGGATAAGGTTGCTGCGGCTTTACGCACCGAAAACGCTTGTCGAGCGCGTAAATGTAGCGGTAGGTCTTGACGTGGAACACTTCAAAATCGCCTATCAGCATCCCGACATTGGCGCGTAAAAAGCCCGACGGCGATGTTGAGTTGGTGAATATCTGTTCGTGTACCATCTCACCGCTGCGCCTGTTACGCAGAAACTTGGTGAGGTGAAAGCCGTAATACTGGAAGTTGGCGGCTTTGTAGATAGTGCCGCAGCCGAGGCGACCGTCGGCGAAACTCTGCACGGCCACGAGGTTAGGGTCAAGGCGGCGCAGCAGCTTGATCGAGGCGGCTATCAGAATGCTCTCGGCATTGTGGCCGAGTTCATCATCTATCCACATACGGTTGAGTTCGCACATCCACGCTTTGGGATTGGGGTGCGTGAACAGGCGCGCCTTTGGATTCTTCATGTAGCCGTAGACGGCCACGCCGAGGCAGCGGTCGGGTTCGTCGGCGCGGAAGATTCCGAAGTTGTAGACACCGAAACCTCCGTCGTTCCATTTGTGGGAGTAGTGGTTCTTGACAATCATTTCCTTTGCGGTGGCCTTGTCAACAGGCTTTATCAGAAGCCGTCCGAGCGAGGAGGTCTCCTTGTAAATCTCCGTGGGGAGACTGTTGCTGTCATTCATTCAGCATAAGATTGGGGGTTGATAGTTTGTGAAACGGTTGGTTATCTCGCCCCTTTTGCGTAATTTTGCAGTGCCAATCACATACTAAATAACGCGAGTTCCTGCGGTCAAAAGGCTATAACAGCCCTCGACTGCGCGGGAACTCGCGTTTATTGATTGTATGTGATTGGCGTCCTACAATCGGGTCGGGGGCTGTTTTTTATTGCCCACCGACGTATGTTTTCTGTTATTCTGTTTTTTTCATCGGCTGTTTTATTGGGGTTAAGAATTTAACGGTTATCTTTGCGCCATGCATTACACCCTCGACAGTTTTGCGATTTCGATTTCAAGATAGTGTATGGTGTGTGCGGCATGTGCGATTCCCTCTCACACTAAGTTATCGCGGCAATGGCCGCGTCCGACAGCAGGGATTGAGCGTCTTATAGACCCCGTTGAGATGATTTTGAACGAAGCACCGACTGGATTAGTCAGCGACAACCTACAAGATTTCACAACAGAGCATATAATGAGTTACGACCGCCGGGGTTTTTAGAGGAGCAGTTTTTCAACCGCCCCTCTTTTTTTGTCCCTAATCGGCAGAGAACCCACGGCGCACCACGGTCTTGTTGGTCTTCTTGTCGAGATGAAACCAAAGGCGGTATTTCATACGCGCCATCTCGCCGCCCGCGCTCTTGAACGTCTTCCCGGCTGCGGCAAACTGCAACGCGATCCGCGCATAGCAGCAAGCCTGTGTCTTGGGCTTTGTGCCTTTCCTGGAAGCTTTGACGCGAGTTCCGACCACTTTGTAGAGGCCGTTCCCGGCGGCGATTTCTGACAGACTCCCGCTTGCCACAATCATATCCGAGCAGACAGATCCGAGTTCCTTTCCGATAAGGGCATTGTCCTCCTTGTCGGTTACGCCTATGCACTTAGGCACATACCAGTTGTTGGGTGAGGAGGTGGAGAGTATCACGCCCTTGTAATGCACGTATTGGTTCTTCGGTTGCCGGAGCATACTCTTGCCTTTCCACGCGGCGTTTGTGCCTGTCGTGCCGCCGGAACGACGCTTTCGGCTGCGCTTCTTCTTGCGGAGCAGCACAAGCTGAACCCCCTCCGGGATAAAGCCGTGGCGCACATAGACGGTCGAGCCTTTTACCACCTTAACGTCGATATGCAGGTTTTCCGTTACCGGGTAGAAACCTCCCCACGTCTTTGCCGCGCTGTTCCAATAGCGGACGTAGCGGCGCAGGTCGGGCAGGATCTGTTCCTGTGTGATGTTGTTCGCGCTGTGGCGGTAGACGTTAATCGTGTATTCCTCCGCGCCGTTCAGAGCGAAACACCCCTTGCGGCAGTTAAGACGCACGTTGTCCTTTTGCGCGTCCAACTGAACGCGGGTGAGGCTGTCGGTAGACAATACGGTGAGTTTCTTGGCGAGGTCGCTGTTGACGGCGGTGTAGTCGAGCAGTTTCTTTGCCAACTGGTCGTTGGTTTCTATCATCGAGAACCCGGAGGCCGGATATAATCCCGGCACGTTCTTTGTATATGTCGGCACATATTCGGCGTAACGGTAAATCCGCGCCTCGCGGTAGGTCGTGCCGTCGGCCACGATGTTCTCGGTTGTCTCCCGGATCTGAATGCCGTTGCCCGGCTTGGCTGCGGCCTTGAAGCGCAGCACCTCGCCGTCTATCACCACAACGCCGTCGGCGGTGGCCGTAGGTGCGAGCAGGATGTAACGTTTACCGCCTATCCTTGCGAATGCCTGTAAAAAGGTAATCTGGTCTTGTATGAACGACAGCCCCTGCGTCGATAATGGATACAGGCCATTGCCACCACTTGCGACCGCCGTTGATAAATATTCCGCTCTGTTCATTGCTTGAGTTTGTTGGGGTGTAAATCGGAGTTTTTGAAAGGATTCTGTATTGCTCCACAATGGCCTTCACCTTGTCGAGCTGCGTTGTGTAGATGTTGTTGGGGACGCGCACGATGAACGAGTTCTGCGGCGCGTTGAGCCGCGCTTCGTCGGCGAGCAGCGGTGTCGGATGTTCCGGCGGCTCACCCTCTACGGGCTTGCGGTTCTTCTTCTCGTCCACGGCGAGCAACTGGTTCGGCATCGTCGGGTCTTTTGCATAGACCCACTCCCCCTCGTATGCCCCCGCGTCCTCGATCTCAAACCCTTTTTTCAGATTGAAAGCGTCGTTGAGAGCGGCGCGGAGATAGCACACCTGCCCGTTGTGGCTCAACCTGTATATGTGGTCGCCACGCGCCCGCAGGAAGCGCGGGTACAGCCCTGTGTCGTCGCCGAGGTAGAGCGGCGAGCATAAGGCGCGGCAGAAAGCGAACACCCGGCGCAGACGCAGGAACGTCGGCAGCATGGTCGCTATCCACTTGTCGAAATCTATGTCAAAAATCATCATTCGGCCACTTGATAGGCACGGCCTCTGACCGTGAGGTTCTGCAATGCGTAATAACCCGAATAGGGACGGCGGTAGCCGACGACACGCGAGTAAGCCTCCGAGCCTCCGGCTGCGGCCTCCACTTTCACGATGTCGGCCACGCGCACTCCCTCAATGGACTGCAAAGCGGCCATAAGGTCGGAGTTTCGGTATTCGCCGTTGAAAGGCAGCTTGGATATGACACCGCTCACGGCCTCGGTTATCACGTCCTTGCCGTCGCGCAGCAGCCTTATGGCCGTGTAGCCGTCCGCATCCGGGCGACCGTTGCCTGTGGGCTGCGCCGTGAGTATGGCCGGATCATAAAGCACCACGAGTTCCACGCGCATATTGTCGGCGGGTTCGTTCAGCACCTTTATGGCCACTCCCGCGTCCTTTATCTGCGAGAGGTAGCCTTTCAGTCCGGCGAGGTCATCGGGCTGCAGAGGCGTGGGCTGGCCGTTGTTGCCCCTCGCGGCAACCTTGATGAACACCTGCGTGTTGTCCTCGGTGGCGACCGCGTATTTCACCACACGCGCCTTTTCGATGTCGGCCTCCGTCATTCCCGACGTGTCGTAGTAGTCAGCCACGACCACGCCGTCGGTCATTATGAGATCCTTGCCGCGCATATAGGCGAGGGTCTTTGTAACGTACCAACGGAGCGTGTGCGGGCGCAGGGCATCTATCCTCGCGTCCACCTCCTCGCGGTGGCGGTCAAAAAGTTTTTCGAGCAGCCATATACAGGAGGCGACGACGTAGAACATCAGGCTCTCCAGCGACACCGGGGAGAAAGCCTTGTCAAAGGATTGGTTCTCTTTCAGTCCGTACCCTGTGCGGATAGCGTCCTGTGAGATAAAGGTCTCGCATATCTGAGCCTTTATCTCGGCGATTGACCGTGCCATCGCCTCACGCTTTGTTGAGCGCGGCTATGGCCGAGCGGTAAGCGTCGAAATCAATCTCCGGGCGCGGTGTGTCGCCGTAACGCAGGTCGAGGTCATACTGAATGTCGGCCACAACTCGCTCCGGGTCGGGAATGCCTAAGTAGCGCATTTCAGAATAGGCCACAAGGCCGCTGTCAACCTCCTTGCCCTGCTGCGGTTCCTCGGCGGGAGGGGGTGTGCCGTTTTTGGCGGCGCGGCTCAACGCCTTGCGCTTGCGGAACGCGGCGCGTTTGTCAACTTCGGGGATTGTTGTCTTGACAGGCTCGTAGTCCCAACGAACAATGCAACCCCTTTTGCGACCGGTGTTGAACTGCTCAACGGCAGGGAGCGTCTCCCCGCTGAAAACTCGTGCTGTCATTCGCTTTGCTTTTGGTATTCTGTTTCTTGATGCTTGTTTACGCTTGCGGCGGAGCATACGCTTCACGCGCTCGCGGTGTTTGTATTTCTGTTTTAGTATTATCTTGGTGAAGTCCCATTCCACCACAATGTATTTCATCCACGCCTCGGAGATCCTACCGCAGAAAGCCCGGCGCATACCATATTCCTGTCCTTGCCGCATGAGGCCGAGATAGGAGTTGATGCAGCTCACGAAATGCTCCGCGTTGGCTTTGCACCATGCCGCGCCGCGCTCCTCGGCCTGTCGGTTGAATCCGTGCAGACGGCACATCGCTTTTCCGAGGGTGCGGTTGGCGATGTAGATGCGCTCTCCCTTGATGACCGTGCCGAGGAATTTAACGCCTTTCTTGTAGTGCTGCAGGTAATACTTTTTCGGGTTTACCCTCACCTCGGCTGTCTGCCACAGGTGTTCCCTGATAAGCGGCATAGCGAGTAGCAGTTTCTCCTTGTCGCAGTCCACGGTGGCCGTGTCGTCCACATAGCGGTCTATGTCGAGGCCGAGGGTCTCGGTAAGGTAATGGTCGGTCTCGTCAAGCAGAAAATTCGCCACGAGCTGCGAGGTGATGTTTCCGATCGGGAGGCCGTACCCCTCCGGCACGGTGAACAGGCTTTTGTTCGGAGGCAGTTCCTCCCACTTGCGCGGGTCGCCCTGTATGATGCACCCCTCCGCCGGGGAGTTGAGCAGAGTTACCTGCGTGAGGTAGACAAGCGTCTCCACGTCCGCGCACTTGTACCGCTCCCGGATGAAACGGCAGAGTTTATCCGTCACCATCGCCCGGTTTATCGACATGAAGAAACCTTTGAGGTCATATTTCAGAACCCAGCAGTCGCGGGTGTAGTTCTCGGATTTCTCGCGTATGGCCTCGTGCAGATGTTTCACGGCGGCAAGCGTACCCTTACCCTTGCGGCAGTTGAAACTCGCCGCGATGAACTGCGCCTCGAAAAGTGGCTCTATCCGCTGCGCGATCCACGTCTGCACTATCCTGTCCCGGAACATCGCCGCGAACACCTCCCGCAGCGTAGGCCATTCCACGAGGAACGTGATCGAGGGCTGCGGCCTGTACCGTCCGGCCTGTATCTCGTCGCGCAGTTTCAGCAGCCCGGCCTCGTAGTGTATCTCAAAGGCCGCAGCCGCCTCAGTCCACGCCTTGTTGCGGCGGCACTGATAATAGGCGGACAAAAGACTGTCGTAGCCTATGGCGATATGTTGTTCCGGTTGGTTGTTCATTTTCCGTTGAAATTCCGACACCGCCCGCACGTCGTTAGTGTTGTTTCTGTTGTTGTTGTTGATGTTGCCATTGTAGTTGACAACCCACGAGCAGTTATCTTCTGTGACTGGCTTGTTCCTTGCTCTTAATGAGAGCGCACAGACCTTTTCATTAAAGAAAATCGCGCTTCCGTAAGCCGTGGCCGACGGAACACTCACTCTTAGACACCTTTTTTCGCCCTTTCAGCCGTGGCCTTGCGCCACGACCCGAGCTGCCCGGATATATCGGCCATAAGCTCCGACAGACTTGTCTGTTTCTGCAATGGCAGCACCCGCGCCTCGTTGCACAGCCGCATATACGTGTTCAGCACCGTGAATTTCGTCAACGCCCGGTCTATGTAGACAACCTTGTGCGCCACGTTCTGCTCGTCCCACGCATACACTATCAGCGCGATCAGATCCGTTGCAGCGTCCAACGTCTTCTCCCAAAGCCACCGTCGGTATTTCACAGGCACGTTGTCGCTGAGGCCGACCATCTGCTGTATCAGCCTGTAAACGCTCTTGTATGCCCCGGCTGTCGCCGCGCCGTTTGCCATCTCAGTTAATTTTTTAATCGTCTGCAAAGTTACGAAAATTTTTTCGACCGGGCTTCGCCCGGTGTCGCTTTCCCTCTGCCCGGTCGCCCTTTAAGGGGGCGACCTCACCAAAGGAAAGGAAAAAGGTTTAATATTCAAAATGAAAAGCCGACACCGCCCGCACGTCGTTACTGTTGTAGCTGGTGTCGATGCCGACGTAGCCGTTGTAGTAGACAACCCACGAGCAGAGAGAATCGAAGACGGAACTTGACCACCAAACCTCACCACGCCCGTTAGGGGTCTGCCATTGTCCCTTGTCATTCTGATAAGGCAAAAGGTTAAAACCCTCCTCTCCGGCATCCATGTATTGCTGTATTATAGCATTAATCGCTGTGCGGTTCAGCCACATTATATACAGTTGTCCCGACGACGGAAGGAACCGTTGCTCGTCATAGTCCGACGGCGACGAGGCTGCCCATCGCGCTGCCGTGTGTGTCGGGCTGAAAGCGAGTATTTTTGCAGTGTTCATATTGCCGTCCATATCTGCACGGGCTTGCTTTTCTGCCGCTTCAGAATCCCATGGATAGTAACGCTTCTGAACATGATAATCAATCAGCGGGAAAAGAGTGTTACAATCGCGGCTGTCGCACCACCCCATTGTTCCATCCGAAAGGTTGTTTTTGCCTATGGCAAATGTCGTTTCGGCGGTTGATACAAGAACGCCTATATACCACCATCCCTCGCTTTGAGGATATTTTTCGGAGTCTTGCGCCCAAAGATATATTTCTTCCGGCACCTCCTCCATTCTCATAGGAGTAACGAATGGTATCGCTGTGTAGTATTCATCCTCCCAACCGTCATCGCTATAATGGGCGAGATCGGTATGGCCGAGTGCCCATACCCCCACAGGGAAGTTCCACAGTCTCACGTCGCGTTGCTCCGCCACAGCGTCAAACACCAGTTGGAACGATGCGCCGAGGCCGTCTATATGGGACGAGACCGCATATTTGAAGCCGTGCGGCACGTCAAACTCCACCACGCCGTCCGCATCTGCCGTGAGTTCCTGTCGTGGCATTGCCGTGCAGGGGAAGCCGCCGACGGCAAACACGTCAAGCCGCACTGTCGCTCCTTCGGCACTGACTTTGCTTTGGCCGTCGCAAGCCGTAACCTCTACACGCACATGTTCCCTCGGTATCTCGCCGAGGGTCTCCACCACCTCGGCCACGGCTTCGGTGAGACCTGCGAGTGTCCCGCCTACCATCTCCGGCGTGATTGATTTCGGCATCACCGCCTCGCGGATCTCTGCCGACGTTGCCCGCAGTTCGTCGGGCTTCCAGTCCTGTTTCATATTGTCTGTTTATGATGATGTTGTTTGTAATGCGTCTGTTTTCTCTCCTTTCGCGCCTTACGAGAATGCCGCCGTGAATGCGCCTGTGAACACCGCAGCCCTTGTCTGCTGTTTCTTCACAGGGTCGGCCTTGATTGTCATGTAGTCCGGGACTTGTATTATAACAGGTCGGTCGAGCAGCCCGGCAAGCGTCTTTTCGCTTACTGCCGTCGCCGGGCATATACCCTCGGCGGCGTACTTTTCCGCAACCCTCGCGTCCGTCACGTCCCCGGCCTCCCACGCTATTTCCGTGCCGTGGCCGAGTTCCCCTGTTACGCTCATTCCGTTGCGCAGAGCCAACGCCCACACGCCCTCCACCGAGCCTGTCGCCGCCAACGCTATGTCAACGAGGCATTGCCCCTCTCTCGCCGTCGTCTTCATTCCACCGTGATTTTTCCGTTATCACTCACCGTTACCCGGTTCACGGCCACTCCCGCCTCGCGGCACATCTGCCGCGCACGCGCAGCCCACATCCTCCCGGCAAGGCCGTGCTGCATCTTGCGGATCTCCCCGCCGAGCAGCGGGTGTTCCCGCCACTCTCCACGGTTAGCCACAAGAACGTGTTCTATCGTCTGCGCCTCCGTCCCGGCCACGATGCAGCCTCCGCCCTCTATGGCGAGGTCGCCGCAGTTCTCGTATGTCGTAAGTCCGTTCATCGTTTGAAAGGTGTTTGAACGTCGGTTAATAATCGGTTGATTCTATCACATACTCGGTGTCGCTCAACGCCGTTATCTCTATCACCTGCCTGTTAGAGTGCGTCATCTGCTTTGCCGAGAACCCGGTCACGACTATATGGCTTATCCCGAACAGGTCAAGGAACGCCGAGCTCACCTCCAGTGCCTCCGGCCTCTCCATTATCTCCCGCAGCTGCGCCACAGCCCGCTCCGGGTATTGGTCGCAGATGCGCCCCTCGTCGTCCACGGCGACTATCCCCACGCTTATGCTCAGTTGATAGTCGCCGTCGGTGATATACTCCTTTATCGTTCCGGCGCTGCCTACAAGCGCGGTCTTCACCACCTCTTTTTGCAGGCTAACGTTCACCGTCGCGTCGTTGATCAGAAGCAGACCCTCCCCCGGCACTTTCACCACCATGTCCGTCAGAGCCGTGCGGCCAAGCCAATAGTCGCCGCTCCCGCTCCACTTCTCCTCGGCCTTGTTGATAGCCGCGCCCCCCTCGGTAGTGCCGCCGCCCATCGCGTAGCCTGGCAGCGTCCCGAGCTTGTAGTCCTCGTTTTTCTGCGCGTCCCTCCCTTTGTTAGGTCGCAGCCTGTAAGCGAGTCCCTTTGCCTGTATCGCCACCCCGGACGCTATGAACCGGGCATTGATTATTTCAAACTTGTATTCCTGCATGGTCTGTATTATAGAGCGTAGTTTGCATCGTTGACAGCCGAAAGAAGAGCCTCGGCCACCGCATCCTTTATCCTCTCCTTGCTTTCGGAGAGATTGTTGGTCGTTATGGTGAATTTGTCGATAAGGCGGTCAATGGTGATGTTTATATTCTTGACACGGTCGGTCTCTTTCGACGCACTGCCGCCGACACTGCCGAGGGCATTGCCGATTGGTGAACCGCCGCCAAGCCCACCTCCGTTACCGACGGGATCGGAGCTGCCGTTTCCACCGCCGGAAGAATCATCGTCCGGCTGCTCCGGGTGGTCTGCCGCCCAAGAGCGGTCTGCGGCTTCGCGTCCGAGGCGGGCTATCTTGTCGAAGTTGAGTTTGGAGGCTATCCAGTTGTATTTGTCGATGAACCAGTTTATCAGAGCGTAGAACTTATCCCGCACCCAGTCAATGATTTTGCCGAAGAAGCCTTTTATGGCGTTGGCTACATTCTTGAAAGCGGTAACGAGCGGCTTGCATATCGCGCTCACCTTTTCGACCACGGCATTGACTACCTTAACGACAAAGTTGCGGATCGCGGCTATGAATGAGCGGATTTTGTTTACCACGGCCATAAAGACGTTGGCGACTTTCTGTGCCATTGACTTTATGCCGTTCCACAGGCCGACGAAAAACGCGGATATTCTCTGCCACAGCCCGGACAGCCATTCCCACAAAGCGGAGAACAGGGCTTTGATGCCCTCCCACGCGGTAAAGACAGCCACGCGGAAGCCGTAGCACTTATCCCAAAGCTGCTGAATTATGGCTATGACTGCGGCAATGGCGGCGGCTATCCACCCGACAATGGGGATGTTCATAATGGCGACACCTATTGAGCGGCACACGTTCTGCGCGAGAACCTTGAATGCGAGCCAATAGCCGCCGGACGCGGTTATGGCTATATTCTGCATCATCAGCCCCGCGACAACGTTCCGTATCGAGGAGACAACGCCTGTGAACGCGCCTTTGAAATTCACGCTCCGCAGAAAGATGACCGCCTTTGCCGCGCCGTAGATCAGCGGCACGAGTTGGGAGAGCGGCACGAGCGCACCCGCCACGACCTGCGTCCATATACCGAGGTCGCCGCAGGAGTTGAATATGGAAATCTTTATGTCGTCGAACTTCGCCTGTACCCGCGCCAACCGCTCGTTGTAGGTGTCCATTATAATACGGCTCTGGTCTATGGCGGTGGTCGTGCCTGTTATGGCCTCCGTCCATTGCTGAACCTTTGGAACGCCCTGCACGAGAGCCATTGCAGCGGCGGAGTTCTCTTTGCCGAACAATTTGCTGAAAAGAGCGTCGTCGGCCATTACGGGTTTGAGTACCTGTAGACGCTCGGCAAGAGACTTTGATTTGTCGGTGAGGTCGTTTACACTTATCCCGGCTGCGGCGAGTTCCTCGCGCACATCCTTTGGCAGAAAGCGGCCTTGCGCGAGTGTAGACATCACGTTGCGCAGAGCCACGCCGCCCTCCGAACCTTTCTTGCCCGCCTTGTCAAGAACCTGTATGGAGGCGTTGGTCTCCTCAAAGGAAACTCCGGCGGCTTTCGCGGCCATACCGCATTGTTCAAGAGCCACCTTGATTGCGGGCAGCTCGGCAGAACCCTCACGTGCGGCAGCGGCCATTGTGTTCATCATTTCCCACATACGGTCGGAGGCCGCAAGAGGATCGTCGAGCGATACGCCGTATTGGTTCATCGCCGTTGTCAGAACCTCGGCTGCGGCGGTCGCATCGCCTTTCATCATCTTGCTAAGAGTTGCGACGTTCTCCCCCATGTGGTTGAGAGCCTCGCCGTTCTTGGTGAGCTCCGGCGAAAGCTGCGACAGCAGCAGTTTGTAGGATTCCACCGATCCGGCGGCAGAGATTCCGAATTCCTTTGCAGAGGAGCGGGCGTATTTTTCAACAATGGCAAGTTCCTCTCCGGCCGCGCCGGATATTGCTTGCAACTCCGCGAGCGACGCATTAAGTGCCGCGCCCGGTGAGAGCGTCTCGTTCAGGCTTTGGCTAAGATTGCCGACATACTGCGTGAACTGGTTAAGCGCGAGTATCTTCCCCTCGAATGTGTCCCACAGCGACGTGGTCGCACGGAGATTCCTTTGGAGGTTCTCGACACCTCCCGAAATCTCGGCAACCACGGCATTGCAGTTGCCGCTTATGTTGAAAGCGTAATTGAAGTTGTAATTGCTCATTCAAAGGTGGCTTTGCATTATAGGCTGCATTCGGCATAATCAAAATGAATTTTGCTTCTGCTCTCATTGGCACTATAATTCGGCATCTGCGGGTGAGAATAATTTTGCGAGGATTCTTGCCATGTTTTCAAGACGGAAGTTTTCCAGCCACACGGCCTGTTGGAACAGCATAGCCCACCTTTCGTCGGTGAGTGTCTCCGGGTCTGTCCCGAAGTTGGCGCGGATCAAGGCGCACCCTTTCGCTATCTCTCCGGGGTCGTCGTCCTCCACGCCCCCGGAGAGTTGGTGCGCCTCTACAAGTTTTTTAGCTTAGACACGCACTTCCCGAAGATGTTCTGCAGTTCCCCGGTCGCCTGCATCTTGTAGACCGCGTCGGTCTTCATCAGCGGCGACCCGCCGAGCCAGCAGTTGTCGAAAAGCACCTCGGCGGCTCTCACCTCGTTCTGCTTGGCCGTCGCCGAGAAAGCCTGCATGGTCTGCATGTCGGGACGGTGGAAATAGCCCCGGTGCAGTTCCTCGAAGTCGGTGTCGGCCACTTCTACCTCCACCACGCGGCCATACTTCCCTTTCCACGTGGCTATCTGCTCCTCGGTGATGTCTCCGTTGACTACTTTGAAATTCTCTGTGTTGATGTCGATTGTCTTGTTATCCATATCGGTTTGAATTATGTTTGATGATTGGTTAAAGGGCGGTTAAACGCCGTCGGGCTTGCCGTATTCGATGTTGCCGGGGAGCAGTTCAAGTTCCACCTGTTGGTTCATGTCGCCCTCTTTCCAGTCGCGTTTGTTTTCCGTGAACTGGCAGTTGCGGATCTTGTCTATCACGATGATGCCGTTGGGGGGAAGATAGGCCACCTCGATGTCGAAAGGCGCGATGTCCTGCATTCGCCCGGTCGGGGAGGTGCGCGAAATCGCCACAACCTCGCTCATATAGAGCGTGATTTTCGCCGAGGGGGTTATGCGTCCGTAGCTGCGGCTTACCGGGTGTCTCCCCGCGCCGTAGTTGTTCTGCATGTCCTGTTTGTCGCCGTAGGCTATCGCGGTGATCCCGGTTACGACGATGCCGTTTATGCAGGTCTTGATGTTGCCCCACGAATATTCCTCGCCGTTGATAAGCGGGATTCCGTTATAGGCCGCGTCCAATGTGTTCATTCTTTTGTCGCGTTAATGGTTATACACTTGTGGCGTAACCTATTTCAAGGTCGAGGTTGCGCATAACTCCCACGGCCACGTTCTTTATCACTCCCCGCACACGCGAGGTGGCGAGTATGTTCTGGTCGGGGTCTATGTCGAAGCGGTAGCCGCTCAGCTCCCCGGCCTTTGCCATCTCCTCCAGTGCCTTGTTGCCTGTGGTGATGAGATGCTCCACCGCCGTGCGCTCCAGTTTCCCAGTGTCCGCGTCCACTTTCATAGGCCGTCCGAGTTTGGGCAGCAGGTAGGTGCGCACACCGCGCACGGCCTTGTCCATCGTGCGCACGTCGTTGATATAGGCGTAGTCGCTTGTAGGAATGTCGAGGGTGTGGTTGTCGTTGAAGAAGCACCCGGCGAGGCCGTCGTAGGTGCGCAGGAAAATGTAGCGCGAGTTGTCGAGCGTTTTTATAACTTCGTCGTCGAGATCGCGCAGTTTCTTGCCGTCGCCGAAAGCGGCCACTGCTATGTTCGTCGGGAACGATTCCACCCACGCGATGCTCTCGTGTACCTTTGCCTTGCTCACCGCGCCGAGTGCGTCGCCGAGTGCCGACACGCTCGCTTTGGCGGCGTTGGCCGCGTCGCGGTAGAGCTCGTCGGCCACTCCCGCGCCGTCCTGTCCGATGATGACCGACACGCCGTTGCGTCCGATCTTTGCGAGGTCTGAGGGGAGCGCGGTAACGTCGGAGACTTTCGGCGCGTAGAGTATCGACAGCGGTTTGTTCTGCGCTTCAAGCGTGGTGCGTACCGATTGCAGGGAGTTGACGAGGGTGTCGCTCAGCTCCACCGCGCCGTTCCACACGCCCACCTGCCGCAGACGGCCTCCGGCATGGTTCTGTATCTGCTTGATTTCCGAAAAGGCGTTTGCTCCGGCGGCGGGCTTGAAGATGCCCACATACAGGCTCACGCCGGGATTCATGTTGAATATCGAGGCGAGGGTGTAGTGAAGCACCCTTGTCTCCCATGCCTCCGCGTCGGCGGTGATGCCGTATTTCTCGGCGGTCTCCGGCGATGATATGGCGTGGATGCGCTCTGTTGCAGTGAAGCCGTCCACGCCCTCGGTGGCCGTCGGCAGGGTTGCCGAGTAGAACACGAGGCCGCTTATGTGGTCTTCACCCGCGAGCGAGCGCACGATGTTGCCGTTTGTCCGGGTAATGGTGAGATTCTGCATTATTCGTCGGTGTTGGCGGGTTCGTTGTCGGTATCATTCACTGCCTCCCCGGTCAGTTCGTCCACCTCCGGCTCGGTGTCGGAGGGTGCGGCAGGCTCGGCGGTGTCGGCCTTGCTCTTTGCTGCTGCGGCTTTCAGCGCGGCAGTCCTGCGGTTGGTGGAGTACACCTCGCGGTTGGGCAGGGAGTTGGCGTGGTTCTGCGCGTCGTTGCGGGTGTAGAACGCCGTGCCGTCAGAGGTTACGTGTACCTCGTTTATGTCGGGATTGAGGCGCAGGGTCTCCTCGGCTATCCTGGCGGCGGCTTTCGCGGCCACCGTTGCCGTGGATTTTTCTGTTTCTTTTGTCTTTTTTGCCATTGTCGTATGGTGTTTAATGTCTGTTTGAACGGTGTTTGATAACTATGGCGATGACCGCGAGTGATAAGAGCGACAGGGCTATGGAGACCCACACGAGGGCTTTGTTGCCGCCTTTTTCCTCCCGGCTTTCGGTCTCGCTCTCCCCGGACGTTTTGGCCTCAGTCTGCGTGGCCTCGGCGGTGTCGGTTCGGGAGTGCGCCTCGCACTCCGTGGCGGTGCTGTCGCTTTTTGCGGCCTCAACCTTTGCCCGGCTGTCGCTCCGGCTCCTGGCCTCGTGCCTCTCCCGGATGCGGGCAGACAGCGGCGGTGTGCCAGTGGTGCTGTCCGGCGGCTGCGACGTGTCGAAAATCTCGGTTACGCGCTCTGTGGCCTCGTCCCTTGTCTCGACCCTCTGCAGCCATGCCGTGAGCAGTTCATTCAGAAGCCGCTCCGTGCTGATTGCCGCGCTGTCCTCCCGGTGGCTCTCCGCCGTGGCCGTCTGCGACAGCGACGAGTGCGTTTGTTCCCGCTGCTCCTGCATCGTCTTTTTTGGCGCGGCGCAGCTCGTGGCTGACAGGGCAGTTGTCAGCGTGAGGGCAAGAATTGACTTTTTCAATAGCATTCGTGAGGGTGTCTACTTTTTCCTGCAACTGAACCATATCCTTGCGCAGCGGCTCGACCACCAGTTCCATAATCATCTGTATGGCCTTTTTGTCGTTGTCGAGTTCTCGCCCGCGCACGTCGGCGAGGGTCTGTTTCACCTCGGCGCGGAGTTTGTCTACTTCCGCGTTGTGCTTGGAGCGCAGGAATATGGCCGTCAGCAGTGCCGAGAGCGGCGCGGTGATGATCGCCACCGCTGCGGCAAGGATTGTTTCAGTCATTCAGTGGGGTTGTTACTGTGTTATGCCTATCTCTTTGAGCCATGCGGCCACGTCGAAACTCGGACAGGCTTTCATAAACTCGAAAGGCTCTATCACGCCGTTCCCGTTGAGGTCGGGCGAGAGGTCGCGGTGGCCGATGATTTTCACATTGGGGTGCTTGGAGTGGAAGTCGCGCACATATTCTGCCATCGCGCTTTTCTGCGCGTCTGTGCGGGTGTCTTTGGGTTTCATGCCCTTGTCGCAGCCTCCGGCATAGACTATATGGCGGCTTACGGAGTTGTAGCCTGTCGCGCCGTTGGTGATTTCCCACGGATCTACCCATGCGTCCTCGTTGTTGTTCACGAGACGTTCAACTGTGCCGTCGAGCCGGATAAGGTCTGTATAACCGACCTGTTTCCACCCGCGACCGCCCGCCGATTTGGGTGCGGTGTGCATCCGCCGGATGTCGGCGGATGACACGTCGTGTCCCTCCGGGGTGGCGGTGCAGTGGATAACGAGATATTTGAGTGCTTTTTTCATGCGGGCTTACGCTTTGAGTGCGCTCACGATCGCGCCGAGACCCTCGGCCTTTGTCGGGAGACAGATTGTGTATGTGCGCATAGAGAACAGGTTTTCCTGTGTCGTGGGGTTGGCGGCAGCTTCCTGCAGGTAGGTTTTCGTCGATCCGTTGGCTTTCATTGCGCGTTTCAGCGAGAAAGCCACGGAGCATTGACGGTCGGTGGCCGTCGCGGGGACTGCGCCGTAGGCCAGTTTCTTCTTGGTGGAGGTGTTGTAGTAGGGACATGCGTCGTATTCATACACCTCGAAGCCGTACATACGGTTGATCGCGCCGCTCTCGTAGTTGTAATACTGCGCCGCAAACTTCTGATCCTGCTCCAGCAGGTCGGCTACATGGTCGGCGCAAAGCACGAGCATTCGACCCTCGGCGGGTATCTTGGCCTTGTCGAATGCCTTTTTGAGCGCGATGATGTCGCGGCGCGTCAGTCGCTTGCGGTCGCCGTCCACCTCGCCTGTGGTGAGCAGCACCGGGGTCTTGGCCGTATGCTCCGCCGGAGCAAGGGAGTGGATTGCGCGGCTGAACCTCACTTCGTCGAATGCCTCTTTGTGGCGTTCTATGACGGAAGCCATCTTGTCGTGGCCGAGCGCGTGGAGTTCGTCGTCGGTGATGCGGGTGGGCTTGCTCTGGTATTTGTCGAGGCGCACGGTGATGTCGCCGTCGGGGAGCGTCTCCACCTCCAACGGGTAGGAAGAGTTGTTCACAAGCACTTCGGGGTCTACTCCGACATCGACCATGTGGATCGCGTCCTTTTCTACATACTGGTCGTAGCTGCGGATTTTGTTGTACCATCCGATTGCGGCGGCAGCGGAGCGGAACGCTTTCACAAGTTCGCCTGTCCACACTTCGGGATAAAGCCCGGCGCGGAGCGCGTTGGCGGGTGCGAGACCGCCCATGAGCGACGTGCCTACCGCAACGCCGTTGAGCGTCAATGCTCCGGCGAGCGGCGAGACACCCACGGCCACACCGAGGGTCGCGCCCATTGCGGAGGTCAGCGTCACTCCGATAATCATGCCCATAAGGGCGAGAAGAAATCTTTTCATTCGTCTTTTGTTGATTGAAAATGTTTGTTGAGTTGATGTCAGTTGAATTTGGGTGCGAAACCGAAATACTCCTTGTAGAGCCGGGCATACTCCTCGCGGTTATTGTCGCGCAGGTCGGCAAGCTGTTCGGGGGTTGCCTTGTCCCATGTAAGGGTCGCGGTGGGGGCTGTGCCGCCTCCGGCGGGACGCACGAGGTCGAGGGGCTTCTGTGCGGGCTGCATGTCGTCAAGGAGCGTGTTGAGGGTGTCAAGGCCGACGTTTTTGCCCAGCACGATGTATTTCTCTTTCTTGTCAGGGGTGAGGCGTTTTTCCTTGATTGCCGTGTCTACAGCGTCGGTGATGCGGGCGAGGGTCATAGCGGCCTTGTCTTCCTGTAATTTTGTGATTGCGGCCACTGCTTCGTCCTCGGTGGCGTTGGGCGCGAGGCCGAGTTTAAAAAGGATCTTTTCCATGTTCTTTTTGATGTTGTTATTTGGGGGTTGTTCTGTCTTTTCTTCGTGTACGGTGAGGTTCAGAAGCGGCAGGTGGTCGCTTTCCTCCCCGGCGGCGAGGGTGAGCAGTTTCCCCTCGTGATATAGGCCGACCTGCAGCGCATCGTCATTCGCGCCTATATCCACCACCGACACCTCTATGAGTTTGCTTTTGGTTACGGTCGGGCGCGTCTGTCCGGCCACAAGAAGCGTGGGGTCTTCGCTCCATTCCATGATGTCAAGCCCGGCGGAGAGCATACGCAGCGTGCCGCGCTCCCATTTCTTCGAGATGTTGCGCTCGTCCTCGGTGTCGTCGTCGAATTTAGGCGTGCCGTAGAGCGTATCCCCCTCCACGCGCACATTCTCCATGATCCCTATCGGCATATCCTCCTTGCGCCCGCGTCGGTGCATATATAGGAGTACCGGGTTCTTTTGGTATTGCGTGAGGTCTATGCCCTCGGTCAGAACCCTTGCGCCGTAACTGTTGAGGCGCGGGGTCGATATGATTGCTTCTTTCGGCATTGGCGTGATAATGATGAAAAAATGTCGGCGCGGCTTGTGTGGCACTTCACTGTGTGAAAACCCTGTGCCGCCGCGCCGACGGGTCGCAAAAGGGGGTTGTGGCGGAGGCAGGATTCGAACCTGCGACCTCGAGGGAATGAACCTCGCGAGCTACCGGGCTGCTCCACTCCGCGATGTGGTTTTACGGTGCAAAGTTGGGGAGGGTTTACAGCCCTGCAAAACAGAGTGTAAAGTTTTTACACTCTATTTTCACGCGCCGCCCGTTTGTACCAATTTTGCACCATAAAATCATATCAAACCACATTTCAAAAGATTCAGTTATGAATGGCAAACAAGGTTTCAACGGATAAGAAAGAGTTCGCCGAGGCTCTTTTCATGCAGGGTATGCCGCAAAACTCCATCGCCGAGAAAGTAGGCGTGTCGGCCAATACCATCGGCAAGTGGGCAAAGGACGGTTGTTGGGGCGAGAAACGCGCCGCGATGACAATTACCCGAAAGAGCCTCCAAAATGAGTTGCTGTCTGCTATAAAGGACAAAATAGACGAACTGCGCGACCTCGACATTTCCAAGTCCGGCAAGGTAGTGGATCAGCTTGTGAAACTGTCCGCTACCATTGAAAGGCTCGACAAGGAGGCTTCGGCGGTCGATTTCATAGAGTGCTTTATCGCTTTCGGCAAGTGGCTCGAATATCAGGCGGAGACCGACCCGGAGATTACCGCCGAGTTCCGCAAGATGGTGAACAAGTATCAGAACAAGTATATCCTCGAACTGCTCGGCAGCAAGGTAGCGTAATATGGCACGGCACACCACACAGACCCGCAAGGAAGCGATTGAACAGTGGAAGCAATGGTGCGAGACCGTGCAGACGCGATCCGTCGTGTCTGTCCGGGAGACCCCGGCGCAAAAGGAGAAACGCATCGCGTATCTCCTCGCGGACTATGGCCGTTTCTTCTCCTACTACCTCGCGCACTACTGCGACGACGAGGAGACCGGGAAGCATACCGACTGCGCACCGTTTCAGATAAAGGCGGCGCACACGCTCCGCGACCATCCTACAATCCAATATGCCGCGCAGTGGGCGCGAGGCCACGCGAAGTCCGTCCATTTCGATGTGGGCATTCCCATGTATCTCAAAGCCCTCAAAAAACTGCACCTCATGGTGCTTGTCGGCAAGAGCAAGGACAATGCAGAGACGCTCCTCGGCGACATACAGGCGGAGTTCGAGTTCAACCAACGCTATATATCCGACTTCGGGGTGCAGAAAGTTACAGGGTCGTGGGAGACAGGAAAGTTCGTAACCGCCGACGGTCGCGCTTTCTTCGCTCGCGGTCGCGGCCAGTCGCCGCGTGGTCTTCGTTACAAGAAGTACCGCCCGGACTATATCGTGATAGATGACCTCGACGACGACGAACTTGTAAACAACCCCGACCGCGTGGCGCGGCTCACAAAGTGGGTAAAAGAAGCCCTGTTCGGCACGCTCGACGGTGGCCGTGGCCGTTTCTGCATGGTCGGCAACCTTATCGGCAAAAACTCGGTTCTCGCCAACTTCATGGCTTCCGACGGCGTGGTGGTCTCTAAGGTCAATGCCATCGACAAAAACGGCAAACCGTCGTGGGCGGCAAAGTGGACTATCGAGGAGATACGCGCCGAGGAACGGTTCATGGGATATATCTCGTTCCAACGCGAGAAGATGAACAACCCCATCACGGAGGGCAGCATCTTCCGCAACGACTGGATACGTTGGTGCAGACCGCTCCGTCTCGCCAAGTACGACTATCTCGTGTGCTATTGCGACCCCTCTTTCAAGTCCACCACCCGCAACGACTACAAGGCCATAAAGCTGTGGGGCAAGACAGGGACGGATCTGCATTGCCTCGCGGCTTTCGTCCGCCAATGTTCCGTGGCCGAAATGGTCGGTTGGTTCTATGACCTCCACGAGAAGATTGTAGCGGCCAACGCCGTTTGCTCCTACTACATAGAGGCCAACTTCCTCCAACAGATCCTCCTTGACGAGTTCGTGCGCGAGGGAAACGAAAGAGGCTATCAGCTCCCCATCTTCGGGGACACGCGCAAGAAGCCCGACAAGTTCCAAAGAATAGAGGCCATTTCCCCGCTGTGGGAACACGGCCACGTCTATTACAACCTGCGCATGAAGAATGACCCGGATATGCGCACAGGCATAGACCAGACGCTCTCCTGTGAGCGTGGCATGTCGGGACACGACGACGGCCCGGATGCCGACGAGGGAGCGATTTTCATTCTGCAGGGGCTTACCCGGCAGCAGAGGTTCAAGCCCTCCGTGGGTCGCCGCAAAGCCCCTAAAAATTCATGGTAAATCTTCAAACCTTTTCAGATATGAAGTTATTCAAAAACATCAAGACCTATTTCCGTGCGGTCGTTTTCGACTGCCGTCTGCGCCATTGCCGACGCGAGGCCGACCGCCGACGCGCCGTCTCCGGGCAGAAGCATCTTGTCATTAACCTTAACGGTCGCCCTGTGGTCGTGAGCAAGCAGCATATCAAGCGGCTTGTGCGCGAGGGTGTCTACCGCAAAGGAGTTACCGCCGCAGACATAGAGGCCATCGCGATTTACAGAACCGTCTAATCCCTGCTCCGATGTCTTTTCTTACCAACGACGATTACCGGGTAGTTACCTGCCCGTCCGACCTTGAAATTATCTGCCAGTCCTCCGAGGATATACGCCGACAGGCCGAGCGCACGGCTATGGAGGAAGTCGCCGGATATGTCCGCACCAGATATGACATAGACGCGGCCTATTCAAAGACCGACATTCAGCGTAACCCCCTGCTCGTGCAGCTCACTGTATCAATCGCGCTGTGGTGGCTCGGCCAATGGTTGCCCGGCATGTTGGGAAGCGAGATGCGACAGACGCTTTACGACAATGCCATATCCCGCTTAAAGGATATTCAGAAAGGCAATTTTACGCCGGAGTTCCCCGAATATCCCGACGGCGGCGACCCGGACAGCGGCCTCGGAGGTAATCCGATGCGTTACGGCAGCATGAAGAAGAACGGCTATGACTGGTGATTTGTAAACCACTGTTTAATCAGCATTTGAACGATGTTAAAACTCTGTGCGAAAATAGAGATTAAGGGTGATAAGACGTGGGTCTTTGAGAAAATCACGGCTTGCGAGATCGTGCGCGACAGCGAGGCTCTCACCACCACCTGCAAGCTCATTCTCCCCCGAAAGGTAAAATGGAAAGGCGAGACCTCAAACCCCATAAAGCGCGGCGACAAAATCTCCGTGTGGCTTGGCTATGATGACAACCTCCAACTCGCCTTTACAGGATATGTGCTGCGCAAGGGTTTCAAAGCCCCGATTGAGATTTTCTGCGAGGACGAGATGTTTATGCTCAAACAGACCCCCTGCGTGAAGAAGTCCTACAAGAACGTAGATATTCATACGCTGCTCAAAGAACAGGGCTTGCCATACGACATAAAGGTTCTCGGCGAGCAGAACATCGGGCAGTACCGCGTGAATTTTGAGAACGTGGCCGAGTTGCTCGCTCACCTCAAAGAGAACAACATCCGCACTTTCTTCCGTCTTGAAGACGGCAAGCCTGTCCTTTATTGCGGTGTGCTTTTCGACCACGGCAACGAGATGCGGCAGGTATTCGCCACAGGGGTAAACATCATTTCGGACAGCAGCCTTGACGAACAGAAAGCCGAGGACGTGAAAATTAAGCTGAAAGTGGTTAGCCTACAACCCGACAACAAAAAGAAAATCAAGGTGGAGATTGGCGATCCGGACGGAGAAAAACGCACCCTGCACTGTTACGGTAAGACCGAGGCCGAGGCAAAGGCGTGGGGTGAGCAGGAGTTGGAGCGTCTCAAACGCGACGGCCTTACCGGGTCTTTTCAGACTTTCGGTCATGTGCTGCTTGATGTCCTCGACGTGATAGGCATTAAGATCGACGGTGAGCGCAAGGGCAAGTACCAAGTCCATAAGAATACCATAACATACGGCAGCTCCGGCTTCCGGCAGGACATTACCCTCGGCGCGAGGGCGGCAGAGTGATGGATATTAGAAACGCGATAAGACAGCTTGCCCTGTCCGGCTCTGAAATGTATCTCACCGTCTGCACCGTGGACGCGGTGGACGAAGATGCCCGGACTATCGACTGCACTCCCATTAACGAGGGTGCGCCGCTCCTCGCCGTGAATTTACAGGCGGATCAGAATCAGACGGTCGGCCTCGTGTCGTTCCCGGCAGTCGGTTCTGAAGTCGTGGTGGGTTTCCTCAATCCCGCCGTGGCCGTAGTGGTGCTTGCGATGGAAATAACAAAGTCCGTTATCACCATCGGCGACACCGAGGCTACCGTCGAGGACAATTCCGTGGTGTTGAAAACTCAGAAAGGCTCGGCCACGCTCACCGCCGACAACCTCAAAATAGACATAGACGGAACGACCCTTGAAATGAAGAAAGGCGTGTCGGTATGGAACGGCGGCAGCGAGACAACGGCAAACGCCACCGAACTACAGAAGCAGCTTAACATCTGCAAGGCGAGAATCGACGCTATCATTAACGCGCTCAAATCCTCGGCTGTCGCTCCACAGGACGGCGGAGCGACCTACAAGGCCAATATTTCCACCGCGCTCTCCGGCCTCACTTCCGAGGATTATTCAAACATGATTGACGACAAGATTAAACACTGATAAAATGGCAAAAAACAGATACGCCTCGCAGAGGTCGCTCGAATCAATACGCCTCGCCGCTCGCCGCAACAACGAGCGCGGCGGCAGCATGAAGAAGCGAAAAAGCCTCGTGATGATGCTCAACCAACAGACGCAGAGCCTCACCAAACAGGACGTTGCCCGGTGGCGGCGGGCGTGGGCTATGGCTCTCAACATCGAGAACCCCAAGCGCGGAGCGTTGTATTCCATCTATACCGACGCGCTTATTGATATGCACCTCACAGGCTGCTTCACTCAACGCTACCACAAGACGCTGCTCAAAGCCTTTGTACTTACGGACGATGCGGGCAACGAGAACGAGGACGCGGCGAAAATCTTTGAGAGCAAGTGGTTCTACCATTTCCTGCTCAATGCTCTTGAATCTATCGCGTGGGGGCATTCCCTTATCCAGTTGGGCGACGTGATTACCGACGCTAACGGCGTGATGAAGTTCTCCGACGTGGAACTGGTGCCGCGAGACCACGTATGCCCGGAGTATGGTGTGCTGCTCCGCGACCGCTCCGATTCCCCGCAGCAGGGCATTCCGTACCGCGAGGGCGCATTGGCCGACTGGTGTGTGGAGGTCGGCGAGAGCCGCAACCTCGGCCTGTTGCTGAAATGCGCTCCCCACGCGTTATCCAAAAAGAACATGACCTCCTATTGGGACGTGTTCGGCGAGATTTTCGGTATGCCTATGCGTGTGGGAACTACCACCTCGCAGAACCCCGCCGACCGCAAGCAGATTGAGGTGATGCTCGAGGAGATGGGCGCGGCGGGATGGGCGTTGTTCCCGGAGGGTACGACAATAGACATAAAGGAATCTTCGCGTGGCGACGCTTATAATGTCTACGACAAACGCATTGACCGTGCCAACTCCGAGATGTCAAAAGGCGTGGTCGGACAGACCATGACCGTTGACGACGGTTCCTCAAAATCGCAGTCAGAGACGCATCTTGAAGTGTTCGAGAATCTATGTGCCGCCGATGCCAAGCTGATAGCATACGTTATCAATGACGACCTTATTCCGAAAATGATCCGCCTCGGATTCCCCCTTACCGGGCTTACGTTCAAGTGGGACGATGCGGCCACATACTCACCGGCGGAGCAGCGCGAACTGGAACGTATGCTCTTGCAGTTCTTCGACATCGACCCGCAGTATTTCACTGAAAAATACAAAATCCCGATTCTCGGCGTAAAACAGTCTTCCGGCTCTTTTTTCGAGTAGGGGGTGAGGATTCCGAAAAACAGGAGGCCAAGCCCCGAGACAGACAAAAAGAAAAAGCCGACCATTACCGCCTGTTTAATCAAGCGTTAACCACCCTTTACGAGCCGCAGGTGCTTGCACTCGCCGGGGGTGTCGGACGTGTGGAGTTCAACCGCGATGTGTTCGACCGCGCCGTGCGCGAGGTCTTCGCTCGTGGCGGCTTCTCCCCGGATATGCTTGCCGACCCCGCCGTGCGACCGCTCGTCGAGGAGACGTACAACGCGCTTAACCGCGCCGTCGATACGGCCATCAATACCGAGACCCCGCCGGAACTGACCGCCGCGCTCCAAAACAACGCTTTCATATTCTCCGGCTTCAAGACCTACCATTCACTCTCGGAGGTCGGCCTCGCACTCACCGATGCGGACGGCCATGTGAAGCCTTTCGACACGTTCCGCAAGGACGTGGAGGCCATTGATGCCCGGTATAACACCAACTATCTCTATGCCGAGTATAACCATGCCGTCCACACCTCGCAGATGGCCGTTAAATGGCACGATTTCGTGGCCGACGGCGACCGCTACAACCTGCAATACCGTACCGCAGGGGATGAAAGGGTGCGCTCGGAACACGCCGCGCTCGACAATATCACGCTCCCGCCGTCTGACCCGTTTTGGCGCGACTATCTGCCGCCGAATGGTTGGAATTGCCGCTGCGACGTGGATCAGGTGCTGCGCGATGATTACCCGATGTCCGACCCGGAGACGGCCAAAGCCGCCGGAGACGCTTGCACCGATGAGCCGAAAGCCCGGATGTTCCGTTACAATGCCGGACGCGAGTTGACACTGTTCCCCAAGAAACATCCATACCTCCCCAAAGGGTGCGGTTCTTGCTGCGGTCGCCTCAATCTTGCTTACGACCCCAAGCGTGAACAGTGCCGGGTCTGCCGTGTCGTTCACGAGCAGCAGCGCAGGGTCGAGGCAAAGCGGCTCTATGACCGCCTTTCAAAGGACAGCAAGTATCGGGGTGTGGAGTATGACCCGGTGTCCGGCGGCATGACCGCCGCCCATGTGGGGCATAACACCACCTCAAACAATGCGCAGGTTCTGCGGTGGGGCATGACAGGCGCGGATCTTGAAAACGAGGTGCAGCGGCTTCTGTTCCAAAGCGGCCATTCGGCTATCCTGTGCGATGAGAGCAAGAAGAAAAAGGGTCGGACGCTCCCGGCTCTTGATATGCAGCTCGACGGCGTGATGATGGATATTCGCTCTATAACATCGAAAAAAAGGCATTATGGCTCTGCGCTCCGGGATAAGAACAAGCAGCTTGCGAGATATAATGCCCGCTCTGATGTCCGTATTGCCGCCGATACCGTGTGCCTCTATTTCCATGACGGCAGTATGTACCATCCAAGCAAAATTACCAACGGCGTTAAATGGCTTAAACGGCAGACACGACATTTACAGGTAAAGCATATTGTCTGTGTGGTGCGAAAGGAGGACGGCTCGGCAGATATTCGCCGACATGATGTATAGGCATAAAAAAAGCCCGCAGCGCGGGCAGGTTGCCGCCTCCTCGAAAGAACCCACAGCGGCCTCCTATGGGATTGCAAAGATAGACATTCTTTTTCATACAACAAAATAAACCCCAACACTTTCAACAAAATGGACGAAAAAATTACAGTTACAGCCGAGTTCTCGCAGACCGATGTCGCCGCAGCCCTTATGTGTCTCGGCGAGGAATTGACCCCGGAGAGATGGGAGCAGGTCAAGGCCGCTCCCTCAAAGATAGATTTTCAGAAGATAGAGGACAAGTCCGACCGTATGCAGGTCAAACTCGGCCTTATCTCCCTGCTGTTTCTGAATCTCGCCGATTAAATCTCCGCCGCCATGCCACGCAACATTTACGATGATATTCTGCGCGATGCCCGCGTGAAGCTCACGGAGCTGTTCAAGGACAATTTCCGGCAGCAGGGTTTCTTCGGCGAGAAGTGGGTGGCGACAAAGGCGAGCAAGACCAACAAACGCGGACGCGGCTCTATCCTTATCGTTACCGGGGCGATGAGACGCTCCATCCGCTCTATGATTCGGGGAATGGCCGTGGTCTTCACCTCCGACCGACCATATACTGCCCTGCACAACGAGGGCGGCAATTTCGCCGTTACCGTGCGCTCTCACTCGCGCACGTCTAAGAAGACCGGGAACACCTACACGGTGCGCTCACATTCCCGGCAGATGAATATGCCGCAACGCCAGTTCATAGGCGACCACGAAAAGGTGCAGCAAGCCCTCGGCGACATTGTTTTCAAACGGCTGCAGGAGTTCTCGCAACGCCTTGCCGACGATTTTAACCGACAATAATATGAGATTACGCATTTTTACCGACTTGGAGGCGCGTCTGTCGCGTGTCCGTCTCGTGGATGATAAATATGTCTACTGCCGCCCGAAACGCGGCCAAAACGATAAAATGCCGGGAGTTCCGGCCATTAACCATGTCGGCCTGTGGAACGAGAATACGGCACGTCTCACGCAGATGCGTCCGTTCAACCCGCCGGGAATCTTCGTGGAGTTTCTCCCGGTGCTGTGGTCGCCGCTCTCTCGCGGTGCGGTGCATGGCGATATGACGGTGAGGCTGCATTTCGTAACGGCCACGCTCGCGCAGACCGACACGCCTTACCGCGACGAGGCTCTGCGCCGCTTCCGGCTGATCCGCGCCGTCAAACTCGCCTTGAACGGCTTTTCGGGTGGCGCGGACGAACAGGGACGCAGTTTCTCGCAGTTCCAATATTCCGGCTCGGACACCGACCATAACCATGAGCAGATATGCGAGGATTTGGAGGAGTGGCGAACCCACTGCATAGACTGTTCGGCCTCCGTCGATGACGGCTACATTCTCACACCGCGCAATGTTACCCTTGACACAGGCGACATCTTCGCCGACGCTTTCTCCGAGGAGATGGTATAGACACAACACCGCCCGCAGTTTCGGTTCTGCGGGCGGTGTCGCTTTCATTCCCCCATGTCTATGTCGTCGAATAGGGAGGGCTGTGTGTCGCGGGGCTTGTCGGAGAATCCCTCCAGCCCACGCCGAAGATAGCTGAGGAACGTGTGGTAACACATCGGATAGACAGGGTACACAAAATGCCTCCACACCTGTTTGTAGCATTTCGCAAGGTTGCCCTCCTCGTAATGCTCGCGGGTGATGTCGCAGACGTGCTGTATGCGCAGGAGTGTATTTTTGTGAGGTTTTGTCGCCATGTTAAGAATTTAACCGCTATCTTTGCAACACGTTCCACGGTGTTGCCCGTTGTCAAGCGATTTATCCTTGCGGCGGGCGCGCTTCTTTTCATGGCCTTGCTGTGGTTTTGTTGTGTGGCTCGACCGCCACGAACCCCTCTATATGTTTTCTCACAAGTCCCGATCCGCAACATACCGGGCAGATTTCCCGGACGTGGCTGCGTCCGTCCTCGGTGCGTCCGTAGACTGAACCCTCTGCCTTGCAGTTGCGACACACCTCTATGGTGTCGCGGGCAAACTCCGTGCGCTTTCCCATAAGGCTATCCCTCCGATTTAGGTTCTACAAAGAATGTCTCGTCCTGCACCACGTCGATGCAGCAGGCTTCCATTACTACCTTGCATTCGTCAAGGTCGCGCTCGGCAAGGAGTTTGTCCTTTGCCACCTCCTCGACCATGCGCACGTAGTTCTTGCCTTTGATTTTGAGCAGTTCGAGAATCCCTGCCCACGTCATGCCCTTGCGGGCTTTCAGCTTGGGATTGCCTGTGCGGAAGCCGAGGATGCCGTGCGTGGTCTCCATGCTCTTGCGCTTGGTGAACAGTTCCTCGCGGTTCTCTACCGCGAACACCTGCATTTTCTCGAATGCGGCCTTTTTCTCCGCGTCGAGTTCGGCCAGTCGGTCGGCGTAGTCCTCGCGGATTTCCACGAGTTTGCCGTCCATTTCGGCGGTGAGTGATCGCTGCTTTGCGTCGGCGTCGGCGTATGCTCTGAAAGCGTCCTCCATCGCCTCGCGACTTACGCCGCTGATGATTGTTTTCTTTTCTCTTTTTGCCATTTGTCTGTTGTTTTAATGGTGATTAAATGATGGGTGATTATCTCTTTGATATTTTGATTTGTCCGGCGCGGAACGAGTTGATTCTATCCTTGCGCTCTTTATCGTTTTTTGCGCTGAAATACATTGCTTTGTAAGCATTGCATACTGCTTCGAATCGCTCTTTATCCATTTCCGTCGTTTTTCGTGTTTAGAGGATTGTTTTGCAGCTCTGTCACGAGAGCGTTAGCCATTTTTACAGCGACTTCCGCAACTTCCGCATAGGTAGGTCTGTCGCTTTCCCGGTTGGTAAGATACAGCCCCATGCAGTAGGTTGCCACATTTTGGGCTGCGTCCATGCGGTAGCGTTCCCAGTCCACTTTGTTCTGATCTGCCATTTTGCGGTTCATCGCTATTACCGCGTCCATGTACTGCTTTTCGATTACTGTCATATTATTTTTTTATTGATGGTTGTTATTCTTCTTCGCAGTCAAAGTCGGGCAGGTAATCGGCGAGTTCTGCCTTTTCGTGCGCCCAGTCCGAAAGCCACCGCATAAGGGCTGCGTATTCGGCCATCTCAAGGCTGCTCGTTACCTCGGTGATGTGTGAGGTTATCTCGTTTTCAAGTGCTTTGCGGCTCATTGTAGAGATATTCTATTTTTTGGATTTTATAGCGTAGGAAGCCATACTCTATGTGTGGCGGGTGATGTATAGGCAGACGCTCGCCAACCTTGAACATTTCGGGGTCATATACCGGGATTATTGCTCCGCGCCATGTCCGGGCTTGGAATGGCTGTGCATCCGTTACAATGCCCTGCTCGTCGGTGTATAGGGTCGTGAAATCCTGCCCGCGATCCTCCAGTGTTATTTTGATTTTAGTTGCCATAATTTCTATTTTATAAGTTCAAAATCATAGATGAACACAAACGGATTGCGTTCCCATGTCCCATTTCCCGAGATACGATCCATTAGATACGCATAGGCTTGTTGTGCAGATCTATCACGGAATTGCCTGTATCGGCCAAGACCATCAAGATAGGTCAATATGTATTCCCAATGTCCGGCAGCGTTACCCCATCCATTGTTTATATTTTCTATGGAAAACCCCTCTTTAACCACATCCTCATCGGATATATCCTGCAACCTCTCCACACGCACGTTAATTATGCGGATGCGGTGGGGCATAAGGTCGGCACGGACGAATAATTTATTTCCCCAACCGAGGGTTTTAGTCCCAACCTGAGATGCTATTATATCCCATTGGGGTATTCCATTCACAAAGCCACCACAATCTTGATAGCTTTGTGCAACGGCAACCACCTCGCCGATTCTGTATTTGGGGATTTCAAAATGAAATATTCCATTTTTTGCGTTTACGAGGTCAGAAAATGCCCAATATTGCTCCTTACATATTCGCCGTGTCTGCGTCTTACGACCGTCCAACACAGCCTGTGTAAGTCCGTATCTATCGTTGAACAAGATTTTTTTCATACCCATATCAGTTCAGAAGATTGCTGTCCGTACCGAATCGCGCCTCATACGCTATCTGCCCGGCCACCTCGTTCACGCTCTTTGCGTCTTTCTGTTTGCGCAGGAACATGTTGTAGATGGTGGTGAGGCGTTCAAGCGGTATCTTGTTGAAGTTATCCACCTTTGCCGCTTGACACGCCACGCCTTTTATGTAGTTTATCCCCTCGTCGCCTTTGCCGATCATGCGCAGCCAACCTCCGATGGCCGCTATCACGCGCTTGCGCATCTTGTCTGTTTTAGCATCCTCCGGGTTCAGTATCTCGTTGAGGTGGTCGCAGAGTTCCAAGAGTTCCGCGTTTGTAAGATCCTTGCTGCTCTCCACGCCGTAGCCGGATATAAGAGCCAGTTTCATGTCCGCGTCCATGTTGAGCCGGGCGCAGAGCGTGTGGAATTTTTTAAGCAGCCACTTCTGCTGTTGTGCCGTAACTGTTGCCATAATATCTCGTTTTTATTGGTTGGTCTCCTTGTCTATTATTTGAGCGTAGTATTTGGCCGCACCCTCCGGCCATATCACGAACTCCTCGCCGCCTCCCTCCGCGGTGGCAAAGCGGGTCGTGGGGTATGCCTTGAAACCCTCCACGCGGATCTTCACCTCGGCCAGTTTGCGGACGTGCCGCGCCACCGCCGGATAGGGCTTGCCGTTTTCCTCGTGGGCGATGAAGATGAAAAGTTTGTCGGGGAATTCGTCCATAAGCGAGGCAAAGGTGCTGCGCGTGAACCCCACAAGCGCGGTTATGGAATCTATCACCACAACCTGCGGACTTTTGCGCTTGCGCAGCCTCTCGCGCAATGCCGGGATCTGTTCCTTTGAGTAGACCACAACCTTGTTGCCGACCTCGGCCATGTTCGCGTCTAACCAAGAGTTTTTGAATGATAGCGACAAGCCCTGTTCGATGGTGTCGTAGGCGGCTTTGTCTACAAACTGCGTCAGATAGGCAAGAAGCGAGAGCGCGAAATGGGTCTTGCCGCTGCCGCTCTCCCCGAAGATGATCCACGCGCCGCGCAGTTCCGGCTTCCCGAATGTGGCGAGCCACTCCCCGGTGAAGTCGGCGACCTTGAAATTCGCGTCGCACACGTTGCGGTTGCTTAATGCCTTTGCCATTGTTTAATTGGTGTTTGACCGGGGTTTAACCCTCGGCTGATTTCAGTTTGAGGGCGCACACAAGGCGTTTTACGCGCCGCAGGTCGTTGTCGGCATCGTCAATGATACGTTCTATCTCCCGGCGGTCTTCAAGGCCGTTGGCGGTGCATACGGCCTTTATGTCGCCCCGGTTCACAACAGGCATCGGTATGAATTTGCGGCCTATGCGTGAGTATATCTCCTTGTAGCCTTTGCGGTTGTTCACCACTCCGCGCTCTATCCGCTTTTTGAGGTATTGCGTGGCGCAGAGGACGATTCCCACGGTATCTTCCAGTTTGTTGTATATGGTGATGAAGAAGTGCAGCACCTGGTCGGAGAGTTTGTCGGCCTCGTCCAACACTATCAGAACCCCCTCGCGGCGTTTGAGCTGCCGTATGGCCTCGCGCATCATGTCGGCCACCGTCGAGCCGCCGGGTTCTGTGCCGAGGCTCTGCAGCAGTTCCCCGAGAAACTCCTTGCGGTTCCAATATTCGGAGCAGCTCAACGCTATCACGTTTCTGTTGCTCCCGGCATATACCTTTATCGCCTGACTTTTGCCGCAGCCCGCGTCGCCTGTAACGGCCATCACGAGCGAGTGCCGCTGCGCGTCGGTCAGCACCTGTGTCATGCGCCTGTAACCCTCGGTCTCTATCACGACCCAGTTGCGCGGGTCATAGCCGATTTGGTTGCCTACCGTGCGCCACATGTCGTCGGAGATTAGATCCCAGTTGCCGTTGAGTATCTGGCTCACGGTGGCCGCGCTCACGCCACGCAGGGATTTGGCGGCGGCGTTTTGGCTCTCCTTGCTGTCTACATACGTCCGCAGTTTGGCGGCTATGGCTTCTTTTTCTGTCTGTTTCATTTCCTATATTAGTTTTATGATTATCCGTTAATCAATAGAGGTCGCGTGTCGATTCGGCTATGCCCGCGCCCGCGCTTTCCTCGTATGCGGTCTCCTCGGTTACGTCTGTGTATTCGAGGCGGTATTGGCTCTTGCGGTCTTTGTTCTGTCCCCGGCTGTCGGTGAGTATGCCTGTTATGTATGGGTTGCCGAGGTCGGGGTGGCGCAACAGGCTCTCACGCGCTATCTCGGTGGCTTGCCTGTCGTATTCTATCACGGTGCGTTTCAGTTCGTCGTTGAAGTCCTTTACCTTTTGCAGTTCCTCCGCGTCTCCGGGACGGCGGTCGGCAAGTGCCATCGGCTGCAGGTGCTTTTCTTTTAGCAGTATGCGGATGTCCCCCTCGTCGCTCACGGCCAAGACCTCTTGCATATTGTCGGGGTCATATTTGATGCTCCACCGCAGGTGTGCGTATTTTCTGAATTCGAGGTCGAAGCTGTCGTATGTCCTGCGCTCTCCGAGAAGCCGGACGTTGAGGCCGCTGCCCTCCAATGTGTTCTTGTAGCCTGTCTCCTGCCCGAAGTTCAGCAGGTAGCTTTCAATCGGCATCGGCAGAAGTCGGTCGGCGGGTATGCGGCTGAATCCGGCCACATATTCCTCGCGCTTGGCGGCGCGTTCCGATTCGATGATCCATTCTATCTGCGCCCTTACCCCGGCCTCGTCGGGTATCTGCCCCTTGTGCGCGTTGAGCCATTCCATATTGGGCTGGCTCTCCTTGCGGGAGGTTATGCCGTAGCCGCTCCAGTTGCCGGAGCATTTTTTAGCGTATTTGTGGTTGAGCCGTCTGAAATACGGCTCTATCGGCTTGGCCTTTGCGTTGCCTACCTGTGCCGGGGTTACATATTCGGCCATGCCATAGGTCGGCAGCATGATTTTGATTTGATAGTTGTCGCTCTGTATCTGCACAGGCCGCAGACGTTGGCCGAAAAGCTGCGCCGTGTGGTTCGTCGCATCGCGGAGCGCGGCTTTTATCAGTTCCGGGCTTTCTTGATAGCCTGTGGCGTAGCCTATCGGGTATTTGTTGAAAGGATCGAGTACCACTACCACCGTCATGCGGTTGCAGTATGTGGTACGACCGCCGCGCTTCCCCTCGGTGCGCTTTTTGTAGTATAGCTCCACCGTCCATCCGTCGAGCGACCAGAACAGCATCGGCGCGGTCGGTGCAAAGCGTTTGTTCTGCATTCCGTAGCGGTTCATATATTCCTTTGCTCCGTGCCGTCCGGCGTTCACAAGCCATCCGAGTTTCTGCAGCCATACCAACATCGTCCGGCGCGTCACTTTCGGCCATCCGAAAGCCTCGCATACCGTATTGTAGTAGTCGGCCACCTCCTGTCCGTCGAGGTTGGTATGATGCTCCAAGAATTTGGTGAGCCATGCCACCTGCTCCGGGGTCGCAACCCTCGCGGCGTTCTTGTTGCGGAACTTACCCGAAATCAACACCTCGTAATTGGGCTGGCCTCCTCTGAAATATTCTTGATATTTGCGCTGTAGCACTCGCGGGTTCTCCGGGAGGCTGTGCGGGTAGATGTCGGCCACGCGGGGCAGGTGCGCCGCCACCGCAGCCCAGAATTCGCTCATCTTTACCCGGCGGCTCTTGCCGACTTTTTTCTGTTCGGCCTCGGCTTCCATGAGTTTCACACGGCAAGCGTTGAGTATGGAGGCTGAGTTGGTGTAGAGCATCCGTTTCTCGTCGCTCAGTCCCCGCGCTCCCTCGATGCTCACTCCCTCGTAGTAAGTGGCGGCTCTCTGGTCTATCACGATTATGTCGATGAATGCCCGCGCCTTTGCCTGTGCCTCAGTCGCGGCGTGTCGGCGTTTTGCCTCGGTGCGATATTCAGCAGACAGTCGGTTTATATCATAGAGCGCGGAGACACCGTTGCAGCCACGCCTCACGCGAAGATCCTTATCACGTTGGCAAGCGTGCATCAATGCCGCGTTTGTCATAATGCCGTCGGTAAGTTCGGCGTGTGTTGCGCAAAGAATGCCGTCGCAATACTCCATAATTTTTTGTAATTTTGTAGTCGTTAATTCTTTAATCGCTCTTTATGAAAAAGCCCGCTATCATCAAGCCGTGGGAGATTGCCTTTTGCGTAATCTATTATGGACGATACTCACTGTTTCAGAATCGACCGTTAGTCCACGAGACTCTAAAAAACATAGCACATCTTCAAGACTGCGAGTATTACGCACCTGCGATACCTGCCATTCTTTCTGAATCTGTCGCCAAAGGCTTAAAAGACGGTTCAGAATTGTGGGTTGAAGATTACTTCTTCCGTTCCGGAGAGAAGCCGCCAATGCCTCGATATATGTTCGCCCGTCTGATTGCTTCTGTTTTTCAGCGGTATGGACAAAATACCGATATGCCATTCTGCGTCTGTCAACGGGGGATAGCAGAGATGCGAGCTCTTGGGCAGTGCACATGGCCTTTGGAGGATTGTAATACTTGACCATACCTCAGAGCGACATCGCCACCTCCTGTATGGCTGCTATTTCGGTTAACCTCGGGCTTTGCCATTCGCCTCTGACCTCGCCGCGCTTGTCACGTATCACCACAAGCCCGGTGTCGAAGCATCCCTCCAACGTCGCTCCGTTCTCAAAAGACTGCACCATGTAGCGGTGCATCTTTTCGTCAGCGTCTCGGCGGTTGGTGATATAGATTGTGTCGAATTCCGGCGCGATTACCATTTGCGGGTTGCCGCGCTCTATCGCTGCCTTGCGGATGCGCTTGTGTATGTCATTACTTTTGCGGTATTTTACCGCTTCCCACACGGTTACGCCTGAGCAGCCGATCATCTTCTGCAGATACTTGCGTTCCTCCGGGGTGATTACGATGATTCTTTTACGTTCCATTATTTTTTGAGTTTGGTGATTTGGTTTCCTATGCTTGTTATCTGTTCCTCCAAGATTCCGAGGGCGTGGCAGACCGTGCCATATACCCGGCTGTCGGCAAACTCCTTTTCGGTCTGCAAGCGAGCCTCTATGAAATTGGCCACGGCCTCTATATCGTTGTGTGCCTGTATCAAGGGGCGTTTAACCCCTTGTAGGGCTTCTATGATTTCCTCTTTTGTCAGCATTTGCCGTAATATTCTGCGACGTGTGCCAGACTTTCCAATTCCCGGATTATCTCCTGCTCCGCTTCAAGATTGAGCAGATGTGCGAGATTTGCCATTGGGTTGGTGCTGTTCCGTGTGAGGCTTCCTCTTACAAGCTCGCCGCTCTTTCGGTTGGCGATTGCAAACAGCCACGCGGTTAGATCGACATCCTCGTCCAAGCTTTTCACCACCTTTGTGAATTCGGTAAAGAAAGCGCGTCGTTTTTGAACCTTGAACATCTCCTCCGCTTGCCACTCAAAGAAGTGGAGGTAGTCGGCGTTCATCTTCTCCGATATCACCGCTATGCGGCGGTCAATGTGCCGGAGTGCGCTGGCGATTTGGTCTTTAACGACCTCTTTCGCGGTGAGTTTTACGGTGTTTTGTTCCATATTCCTTTTGCTTGATTACTGTTATGTTGACTTGAACTGAAAAAAGTTGACACTTTTGGGAGCAATACTCGAAAGAGCCA
>ERZ1027047.6-NODE-6-length-156076-cov-12.257606_pt1 | contig 156076 bp, 139 predicted proteins | sample MGYA00519286_ERZ1027047 | MGnify/ENA primary metagenome ERZ1027047 (study PRJEB26926, sample SAMN06164592) | human gut metagenome | biome: ENVO:00009003; feature: ENVO:2100002; material: ENVO:00002003 | host: Homo sapiens | place: USA | collected 2012 ... | reverse complement strand
CACGCTTCCGGATTATAGGGGCGCTTTTGAAAAAGGCTTTGCCTATTTTCGAGAGTGTCTGTTGCAGGCGTAGGGTGCGCTTCAGCGCTATGCTCAAAGAAAAGTTTGGATGTTTTTTGGAATTTGCTCATTCATAGTGGTATAGTAGAAATATCATTCATACATGAGGAGTCGATATTGATGAAAGCCGTTATCTATGCCCGCTATTCTTCCGACAACCAGCGTGAGGAGTCCATCGAAGGACAAATCCGCGAGTGTACGGCTTTCGCGGAGAAGAACGACATCACGGTTTTGAAGCACTACATCGACCGCGCTTATTCCGCGCGGACAGACCATCGTCCCGCGTTTCAGGAGATGATTAAGGACAGCGACAAGCACCTGTTCGATATGGTTATCGTCTGGAAGCTCGACCGCTTTTCCCGCGACCGTTACGACAGCGCCCGATATAAGGTGCTGCTCAAGAAGAACAACGTCCGCGTGGTTTCCGCCACCGAGGTGATTTCTTCCGGCGCAGACGGCATCCTGCTGGAATCCGTCTTGGAGGGCTTTGCAGAGTATTATTCCGCCGATTTGGCTGAAAAGGTCAATCGCGGTATGACCGAAAATGTACTCAACAAAAAATGCAACGGCGGCACACGCCCTGTTGGATATGTCGTAGATAAGGAGCATCATTTTCAAATCGATCCGTTGACCGCGCCTTTTGTGCTGGAAGCATTTAATCAGTATGCGGAAGGGACAACCATGAAAGAAATTTCAAACTATCTCAAAGAAAAAGGCGTAAAGAACACACTGGGCGGCGATATTCAGCCCAGCAGCGTTCAACGGATGCTCAACAACCGCCGCTATATCGGGGAATACACCTTCCGCGATATCGTCATTCCAGACGGTATTCCTGCCATTGTGCCGAAAGAGCTGTTTGACCGTGTACAGGAAAAGATGGCGAAAAACAGAAAAGCCCCTGCCCGACATAAGGCGGAGGACGATTATCTGCTGACGACCAAGCTGTTCTGCGGATATTGCGGAGCGTATCTTTGCGGCGAAAGCGGAACAAGCCGGACGGGAGTTGTTCATCACTATTACAAGTGTGTGTCCGTCAAGAAAAAGCGTACCGACTGTCATAAAAAGCCCGTCCGCAAGGATTGGCTGGAAGATATGGTCGTCAGCGCAACGATGAAAATGCTGATGAATGACGCAACCATTGATGCGATCGTCTCCGCGCTGATGACCTTGCAGGATGCGGAAAACACTGCGTTGCCACTCTATGAAAAGCAACTTCGAGAAGTAAAAAGCTCCATTGATAACCTGTTAAACGCCATTCAGCAGGGTATCTTCACACGATCTACCAAAGAGCGCTTGGACGAGCTGGAAACATTGCGGGATGAACTCGAAAACAAAATCGCGGTTGAAAAACTGGCAAAACCTCGAATTACCGAAGAACAGCTCCGCTTTTTCCTTGAACGGTTCCGAAAGATGGACGTCACCCGGAAATCGCAGCGCAAGATGCTGATTGATACGTTTGTTAACGCCATTTTCCTGTATGATGACAAGATGGTGCTGACCTACAATTTCCACGAAAGCACCGAAACAATTACGTTTGGGGAACTGCAAGAAGTTCTCCCCAACGGGTTTCGCGGTTCGGATATGAATTTGGCTACTGAGCGATAAGATCAGTCATTTATGGCTGGTCTTTTTGTTGTACGCCCGCCATGGGCAATAGCTTGGTGGTGAAAGTCCACTACACGCTTGGTAGTAGGAAGTGTTAGCCGAACGGCAAGGGTGTCCATCGTGAGGTGGAATCTGAAGGAAGCCGCAGGCAAAGTTCTGAGCCGACGAACAGAAATCGCATACAAGGCGGGGCAGAGCGGACGAGACTGCAACACAAGTCAAAGTCCCATACTACCCGGACTCTGCCACGTAAATGCGGCGGCTACATGGAATGAAGGCTATTGTACCTTATGCGGGGAGATCTGTGTGGGAACGCACCGCAAGATGTAACCCATGCTGCAAGGCATGGCTGAACCCACAGAAGTCAGTCTGGACCATAGTACCAGAGAAGTCGGTGAAAGTCGACAGAGGGAAGGGTCTGGCGGTTGCTGGTAATACAGCATGCCAGGAATCGGGCGTGTTGAAAGCAGTTGCTCGAAAGAGGAGATCTGCCAGAGGATAGGTGAGTGACCGAAGGTATGGCAGAATCGCGGAGCGTCCTGATATCCAACTAAACGTGCTGCTAAGTACCAACAACTGAACCACCGCTTGCGGAACCGCATGAGCGGTGGTGTGGGAGGACGGGGGTTAGTCACCCCCTCCTACCCGATTGCTTCTGAGTGGCTGCTTTTTCTGGACTATCCCCCATAGCGCGAACAGTAAAAAAGGGCTTTCACGGAATGGGGGTGTAAGTCAATAGATATACGCAAAATTGCAAGAAGTGTTTTGCTTTTGATTGCCCATCCGCACCCGTGGCAGCATTTGACTTTTCTGGCTTCCTGTGTTATAATCAGTATAACATCATATAAAAGAACCGTCGATGCACTGCGCATAGAAGGGCTTTTAAGTATTTTACTGTGAGCTAAGCGATATGAAAAAAGCCGCTTCTGCTTTTTTGCGTATGGAAATCTGTCATGCGGACATTACGCGCATGATTCGCTGGATGAGAAATCCGAATGTGACCAAGTACCTGAACGAAGCGCCCGACGTGGCGCGGTCGCTGGAACAGCTTGTGCGGTCTGTGCCTGAACCGATGTACCAGTACCATTTGTGCCGGACGGGGCATTTCTTCATGGTCTGTCATCAGGAAAACGAGAGCGTGGGCTTCGTGAAACTGTTGCCGACGGCGATGGAGGGAGCGTACGAAATTGTGTATGTGATTGGCGAGGATGCGCTCTGGGGTCATGGGCTTGGTCAGCAGGCGGTGCGTTCGGCGTTGTCGAAGGCGTTCCTGCATCTGCGCGCCGATCGGGTTGTTGCGAAAGTGATGCCGCAGAATCTCCGCTCGATTCGCTGCGTCCGTGCCTGCGGATTTCAGCAGATGGCGGAAATGCCGCGGCTGGTTCGGTTTGAAATCACGTTTGATGCATACTGTCAATCGCTGCGAAAAAAAGCGAGCGTGAAACGAAATGCCCAATTGTAAATTCTTTCGCCCGAAACAGAAAAAAGCAGGAAATGGGGGGCGTCGAATAGCACAGCGACGAACAGCAGCCAATCTGGTCGAAATTCAGCACGTTTCGGGCGGAGAAGGACTGCGCGTCGGAAAACAAGGAGGTACATCCCATGCTGAAAGACATTTTAACCCTGATGTTAGCCATCATCCTCTCGTTCACGACCGGCGGATCGGTGCAGGACGAAAAAATGAACGACAGCGTGTTCCAGATGGAGACGATTCACAGCTTCGACGGGCGCCTGCGCGTGGACATCGACGCGACGGAAATGATGATTCGGCTGGACATTACGGACGAGGAACGTGGCGAGCTGCTGTATTCCTTTTCCCCTGTCCGCCGGTTGGACTTCTGGGGAATCTGCTTTGAGACGGACAGCTACAACCTGTGGGTGAAATCCGGCGACGTGGGCATTCTGTGCTACGAATACGATGGCGAAACGTGGCAGTACAATCCGGATGCAGTGATGCCGGACTATATTGAGCAGGAGAGCTGGCACGAAAAAACCACTTCTGCCCCGGAAGCGCAGCGAAGATAACACAATACGCCCCAGCCCGCCGACACCTAAGCTGCCGACGGGCTGGTTCTTAGTCAATTTTGATTTTCCTGCGCCTGAAAATCCTGAATTTCCGCGCTTGTGGCGAAATCGCTGTCGGGCAGAATCCCGATGACACGCCCGATGGTCTTGACTTCGTCGTAGGACTTGCGGCGCATGATTTTGAAGTGCTTGTTCAGCGAATGCAGACCGTCGGACTGGTACTGCTTGATGTACAGCGCGCCATCTACCTGAAAGATGCCGATGTCGCCCGAACCAAGCGGCTCGTCGGTGAATTTCACCAGCACGTTGCAGTGGTCGGGATATTTCGGTTCCATGCTGTCGCCGTTGACGCGGAATACCATGTCCGCGCCGCGCGTGTCGGGGGTCGCGTGCAGGAACGTTGTGTGCCCGCTGGCGGCAAATCCGCTGTCGCCCGTGCCTGCCGCGACTGGGTCATCCGCATATGGCAGTTCCAGCAGCTCTAAGCGCGCGGGTTCGGGCGTCAGCTTCGGCGCGGCGGGACGCTTCGGCAGCCCTGGATACTGCTCTTCCAGCGCGACCATCGTCTGCGCGGTCGCGGAAAGCAGATCCTGATTGATTGCGCTCAATTTCCGATAGTTCCGCATGAGGGCGCGCTCTGCATCGTTCCAGCCCACTTCCTCCGGCGTGTCGGAGAAGAACGCCGCAACGGTGATGCCCAGCACGTTGCATAGGCGTGGGATGTTGGCGATGTCCGGGCGCGTCCGCCCTGTCTCCCAGTTGGAAATCGCCGCGCGCCCCAGGTTCATGGCTTCCGCCAGCTCGCCCTGCGATAGGTTCGCCGCTGCTCGCAGGGTGCGAATCCGCTCGGCATAGACCAGCTTGTTCTCACAAATGCTCGTGGCGATAGGCGCATCAGTGTGAGTGTCGGATATTCCCCGCTGGGTGGTGTCAAACTTTCTGCGCGGCATGGCGTTTCCCTCCATTGTCGATTTACTGTGTACAGTATAGTACACAAAGCGGCGGATGTCAATGCGGGGGCGCAAAGGAGAAGGATAAATGGAACGAAAAATCTACCTCTATGACCGTGGATTCTGGGTGCTTTTTCGGATGCTCGGCATTTTCGCGGCGGCGTTGTCGCTGTTTCTGACCTTGTGCTTTATTATGTGGATTCGCGAGTGGGCATTCCTGCTGGTGATTCTTGCAGGCATTGTGGCAACTGTTGCGCTCCTGATGCACAGCCGATGCACAAAGCGGCAGTATGTGGTGCTTGCAGATGGGCGGTTGACCGTCGGGGAAGCGTTTGGGCAGGTAGAAAAGACGTTCCCGCTGGATGCGTTCCCGTATGCGTATCTGTATACAGACGCGAAGTATTGGGAAACCGTTGTGCTGAGCAGAAAACCGCTGACGGCGGGGCGAATCCGCGGGCTGTTCCAGCTGAATCTGGCGAACAGGCGGAATGATATTGTGCGGATTCCCTGTTCCTTCACCAAGCAGGGCAGGGAGATTCGGGCGTACTTCGCGGGGGTGTATGCAATGGAAGAGGTGCGGTGAAACGCAGGGAAGCAGGAAAAACTTCCGCTATACGGGAAAAAGCAGGAGAACAAACACGCCGCCGCGAATAAATCAGAAGAAAGGAAAATCAGATGAAAGGAAGGGAGACACGTTGGCGAAGACACGCGCGAAGCGGTATGTGCCAGATATGGTGGGCAAGGTGGCGTTGGTGACGCTGATTATGAGTTTCATTCTGGGCGCAATTTCGATTACGTCGTTTGAAGATTGGCTGCATCCGATGCGGGACGGCGTTCCGACCATCTTCCGGCGGGACAGCGAATATTGGAGCGAAGCAGAAGCGCCGATTGTTGCGGAGAATCGGCTGTACCTGCTGTTTAACACCCTGAACATCGTGAAGGTTTACGATTTGCAGGGAAATTATCAGTATACCATCAATTTTTCCAACAGGCGGCGCAACGGACTCTCTTCTCTTTGTGCGCAGGGCGATGAGATGTACTATCGGGATACGTGGGACAAGTCCGAAATCTACTATTTTAAGGATGACCAGTTCGTGAAGATGCTGACGGACGACGAACAGAGTGTCCTGTACGATACCGCATGGCAAAACGGCTTTCGGCATGAAGATGACGACGGGAACACCTACTATCTTTCGGGCGTGAACATCATGAAGCAGACGCCCGACGGTACACAGACGGTGCTTGTCGCGCGCCCGTTCCTGCTGAACCTCTTCCAGACGCGCGGACTTCTCTGGGCGTTTGGGTTTCTGGCGTTGGTGACGCTGCTGGTTTTGCAGGAGTATTTTTATTGAGGGAAGGGGCATCGGGATGCTGGATATTCTCGCAATTAAAGCGGACGTGTATCAGCTGGAGCGGCAGGGGAAACGCCTCCCGATTTACCGCTATCTGCGGGAGGTGTGGCAGAAAGAGCCACCGTCCGAAGGGTTGACCGTGCTGGCGTTGCAGCAGATGGTAGACTATGTGGAATATGTGGATGACTTGACGGTGCTGGGTGAACCGTGGGAAGCAGAAAACGAGTATGACCTATATCAGGATTTCCTGCTGGATGTGATTTCGTGGGGGCTGCAAAAGTATCGCGCGAAAAAGCGGTTTTTGTGGCAGATTTGCTATTATGTCAATGCGTGGGCGACATTCTACTATATCTTTGGCAAAGAAATCACACAGGACAATGTGGAACAGTGGAAGAAAACGCTTTTTGAGGAAGCAAAGGAGCGCTATCCGGACAGTATGCTGTTTGAATTTATCCCCCACGCGGCGCAGCTTGATTATGTCTGGTTTTACCGCCTGACCGATGAACAGCGGCTGCAAATTCGCTTGGAGGTGGGGGAATGGAACTTGCAGAAGAATAATATGGATCAGGCTGTGCAGTCGGATTTCGACGATGCGATGACGTGGTATCGGGACAATGGCAGGAAACTGCTGGAAGCAAAAAACAAGACGAATAATTGAAGGAGAAATCCCCATGAACAAGAAGAACCCCAAAGAACAAAGCGCCTATAACAACAAGTTCGACGGCCTGATGAACGCTGCCCCGTACAAGCGCTACAAGAGTTTCGCTGTGACCGTGGCGGATTGGGAATCGGTCTGGCTGGACTGCGACCCGAATCAGCCGCTGCCAGACGAGGGCGTAATTTCCGTATGGCCGGAGGAAATGTTCGCCGCCGTCTGCACGGATAAGCCGTTCTTCAAGATGGACGTGCATGACTTCTGCGACCTGCTGGGAGCGCACCCGGATGCCACGATTCGCGTCTTCCCGAACGGCAAAAACTGGACGGATATGGCAGCGGAAGATTTGCTGGAGGACGTGCTGGAAGAGCTCGACCGGGTGGAGTGAGGGCGTGGCGAATGGATGACTGGTTTGCTGGGCTGATGTAAGAGGGAGAAACAATATGAAAGCGAAGCGTATTTTCTTAGCGGTATTGTTGACGGCAGCTCTGTCCGTCTCATGCGCAGCCCCGGCGGTGCTGGCGGAATCCCCTGCCGTGCCCGAAGTGACGACCATCATCGTCTTCCGCCCCAACCTTGGGGAAGAGGACTACATGGGCTTGCAGTCCGCAGACGGCGAAACGCTTCTGCCGCCCGCGTTTGCATCCATTGAGGTGGTGGGCAAATTCGCGATTGTGTACAGCGACGAGACGGATTCGTTCTACCTCTATGATTGGCAGAAGCGCGCGTTCGTGGCGGAATATCCGATGATGTACACAAGCGGCGATTACATCGTCATTGCGGAATCGTGGGAAGACGGGAACTACGGGCTGTTAGATCAGTCCGGCGCGGTGGTGACGGAAATGCAGTGGCTTTGGATGGGCGGTGTGGCGGACGATGTCGTCTGGGTGGCGGCGGATGAGGATACCATGCGCGTGAATCTGCTGCATATTCCGAGCGGAGAGATGCTGCTGGATGAATGGGCGGACTACTGCACCGAGTTTTCCGGCGGATATTCGGGATTCGTCCGCGACGGGCATGTTTTCTTCGTTGATGCGGAAGGCAATGTGCAGGAAACGAGCTTCGTGAGTGTGAAAGAATCCAGAATCGACGGCTGCTTTGAAGTTCAGACAGAAGACGGGGTAACAGGTTACTATCAGCCCCAAAGGGGCGGTTTTATGGATCTGACCATCGAGGATGCGCCGGGCGCATGGAACACGCTGCTCGAAAAGCGCGGCAGAAATCTCTTCGTGCGCAAGATTCATCCGACATCGGAAGAGGTGCTTGCGGTTGCAGACATTGCAGTCCGGGCGTATCAGCGAGAGAACAGGCAGTATCTTCCATTTCTTGTGCAGTACGATTCAGAAGCGGATGTGTGGCTTGTGTATTATGCAGGCTTCGACGAGGACGGTGACATGACACTCGGCGGCTGGAACATTGCCGTTGATGCGAAAAACCTGCAAGTGCTGCGCGTCTGGAGCGACGAATAAGCGCGGCACGGCACAAATCCCCCGCACACAACGATTTGGAGGTGATTCCCCCATATGAAAAAGTTGATTTCCCTGTTCACCGCGCTTTTCCTGCTGATGTCCGCCTTGCCCGCACAGGCGGAATCGCCGGAAATATCGGACTTGCTCACGGAATATTACAAAGAGTGGCAGGAACTTCCGTTCGGGCTGACGGAGGACGAGCTGACCTGCGTGGACGGCGTGCTGTATGGGCGGGACATTCTGCTGCTGTATCCAAAGACGCGCACCGATGCCTGCTTCGTGATTCCAGACGGCATCGGCTATGTCTGGGACTTTGCCTTTATGGACAATGATTCGCTGGAAAAGGTCGTTGTGCCGGATTCCTGCAAGATACTGGGCGCGTTTGCGTTCTGGGAGTGCTCGAATCTTGCGGAAGTAGAATTTGGCGCGAACAGCGAGCTGCTCATTGTGGATGACTTCTGCTTCAGCGAATGCTATGCCTTGCAGCAGATCCGGCTGCCGGATTCGGTGTATCTCATCGGTGAAGCGGCGTTTTCCTATATGCCGCTGCACCAATTCGTTTTCCCGGAAAAGATTGTGTTCATTGGCGACCAACTCTTCTGGGGAACGCCAGTGACGGAGCTGACTTTCCATGCGTGGAGTTTGCCCCAATACATTGGAAGCGAATATTTCAGCACGGGTGATGATGATGCAGAATACCGCATTACACTGCCCTTTGATGCGGACGCTGACCGCTATTTGGGCAACGCAGAATATGTGATGCAGAAAAAGAATGTAACGGTTCTTTTCTGCGAAGATACGGATATGCCGGAGGATGAATAAGCAACATCACACCCCAGCGGCGCACATCCCCCAAAACGGACGCGCGCCGCTTTTTGTACCTTCCTCCGCAAATCGGGTGACATGAAATCTCTGCATTCGTCCATCGCCTTGTTGAAACCTGCCTTGATTTTGGCAAAAAATCTGGTATAATAGTACTAAATTACGAGGAATTATCCTCCGGCGAAAAGGGGCGAGCAGATGCTGAGAATTGCCATTGTGGAAGATCACGAAAGCGACGCGAAGCGGCTGACTGCCCTGCTGGAGTCGTATGCGCAGAAGAACGGCAAACGGTTTGCCATTACATGGATTGCGAATGCCAATACGTTTCTGGATTCGTACCAGCACCAGTATGAGCTGGTGTTTATGGACATTCGGATGCCGGGGCTGAACGGGATGATGGCGGCGCACGAGCTGCGGGAGATGGATCACACGGTGGTGCTGGTGTTCCTGACGAGCTTGGCGCAGTACGCGGTGGAAAGCTACGAGGTCGAGGCGACGGATTATATCCTGAAGCCCATTACCGCCGCTGCGCTGGACTTGAAGCTTCCGCGCATCCTGAACCGCTGCATGGTAGAATCGGAAGAGGAAGTCGTCATCCAAAGCGGCGGCACAACGACGCGCCTGCGTCCGAATGAGCTGCACTATGTTGAAATCTATGACCATCATATTCAATTTGTCACCGCATCGGGGATTATGCGGTCGTATGGGACGCTGAAAGCGGTGGAGGATGCCCTGCCGGATGTGTTTTTCCGCGTCAACAATCAGACGATTGTCAATCTGCGCTTCGTGACGCATGTGGGCAGCAATGACACGACGGTGGCAGGGCATACCTTCCCCATCAGCCGCGGTAGGCGCAAGGAGTTCCTGTCCGCGCTGCACCTTGCGGGCATGGCGGAGTAAGGAGGGAGAATCATATGCTGACATGGGAATGCCTCGTAGACACCGTGCGTGACGATTTGCCGTTTATCCTCTCCGTCAGTACGGGCTGCGCAATTTCGGCATCTTGCTTGGAGAAGCGAAAGCACTTCTACCTGCGCGTCGCGCTGACGCTTCTGCTGGCGTTCTGCTGGATGTATGGCACCCGCCCGTATGTGGGGCTGAACATGCAGGGCACAAGAATGGGCATGATTCGCTATATAACAGCGTTTGTGCTGTTCATGCTGTCCGTTCCCTTTTGCAGCCGTGCAAATTTCTGTCAAGCGCTGTATGCGGTCACAGTGGCGTATTCGATTCAGAATATGTGCGAAAGAATCATCCATATTCCACGCTATTCGCTGCCGAATTTCCCGGTGCTGCTGGATAGAAGCTGTCTGCTGGCGCTGATGGCGATAGCACTGTATAGCTACTACCGGATTCTGGTGGGAAAGCGGCGTCAGCGGACGGTTATGGACTTCTCGAATATGAGCAGCTGCATGATGCTGTTTATGGGCGTGGGCGTGGTGGCGATTTCGGTCGTGCTGGACTTGACGCTGTACCGCGTGACCCCGTCGGGCAACCGCGAACTGAGCAACTGCCACAACATCATGAGCGCTGTGTTCTCCCTGCTGACCATTGTCGTCTGCATGAGCCATCTGCGGGAAACGGAAAACGAACGCAAGGCGGATGTCGCGGCGCAGATGCTGTACAGCGAGCAGCGGCGCTATGAGCAGGAGCGGCAGATTCACGACGCCATCAACCTCAAATGCCACGATATCCGCCACCAAATTGCCGCGCTGGGCGATGCAGGCTATCAGGAAGAACTGAAAAAAATCGGTCAGCTGGTCAACATCTACGATGCGGCGCCGCACACGCGGAATGCCGCGCTGGATGTGGCGCTGAGCGGCAAGATGCTGGCGTGCACGAATTTGGGCATCACGATGACATGTCTGGCGGACGGGCGGCGCATCGGCTTCATGGAGGACAGCGACATTTACGCCCTGTTTGGCAACATCCTTGACAACGCGATTGAGGCGACAAAGACCGTGACGGAGGAGGAGAAACGCATCATCTCCCTGACCATCGGCACGACGGGTGATTTGCTGCTGATTGACAGCCAGAACTACTATGCGGGCGAAATCCGCTTTGTGGACGGGCTGCCGCAGACGAGCAAGGAGAACAAAGAATACCACGGCTTCGGCACACGCTCCATCAAGACGCTGACGGAGAAGTACGGCGGCGACCTGAAAATCAGCGCCGAAAACGGCATATTTCGATTGTCGATTATGCTGCCTATCCCAACATAATGCTGTTTTAGCATAGAAATGCGCTGTTTTGCAGAGGGGTTCGCCTCTGCGGAGGCAACAAGGGGGCAATGAAAACAGACGAATGTCTGCGGTCACCCCCTTGACCCCTTCGGCGCTGCCTGTTTTGTGCATAAACCCCATTTGCGCTCGGCGAAAGCCGGGCGCTTTTTGTATGCTCCGGTAACGCCGGTGCAAATAAAGTTGCAAAAAACGCAGAAAAAGTGGCTCAATCACAATTTGTTCACAAAGCATGTATACTATCCTTGCGGATGTCGGAAACGGCATCAAAACAAACGAATCCAACAAAAACGCAATGAGTCGTCCGACGGAATCCCCTGCCGAAGGACGCTCACATAGAGGATCATGGGAATTTCCCGAAGAAGGAGGGCAGCATTCACGTTTCTTTTCTCATCTCTTCCGTCTCAAAATGGAAGAGATGCCATGTTTTTCAACACGAATCAATGAGGAGGACAACATCGTGTTCCAGAGCAAAAAGAGCCACCGGCTGATGGCGCTGGCGCTGAGCGCAGTCGTTGGGCTGACGGCTACGTTCGCGGCGGCAGAAACCGTAACGCCGACCGGCAATACCTACGGGTTCGCCGGAACGAATGCCCGGTATTACACCGACTATATGACGCTGGAAGAAGAACAGCAGATTGCCAAGGATCTCGCGATTGAAGTGGCAAGCGAAGGTTTCGTGCTGCTGAAGAACGAGAACAATGTCCTGCCGCTGGCAAAGGGCGGCAAGGTGTCCCTGTTCGGTATGCACTCCGTGTCGCTGATTGCGTCCACCAGCGGCTCCGCAGGCGGCTCCACCGGCGCGAACGGCATTGCCGAAAGCACCCTGCAAATGGCGATGGAGAATGCCGGCTACCGCGTGAATGCGAAGCTGGTTGATCTCTACACCAAGCATAAGACGCTCGGTACGACCAGCAATGAACTGCCGATGAACTACTATTCAGCGGCGACCATCAGCTCCTACAACGGCTATGGCGACGCGGCGATTATCGTTTTCTCCCGCACGGGCTCTGAGGGCGGCGACAAGCTGGTCAGCAACGTGACTGACCACAGCAACCCCCGCGACCATGAGCTGATGCTGGACGACAACGAGAAGGCGCTGGTCAAGCACGTCAAGGAGCATTATCCGAACAAGCCGATTATCGTTCTGATTAACTCCTCCAACATCCTGCAGATTCCCGAACTGGCTGAACCCAAGGCGACCAGCGAATACGGCGTGGACGCGATTTTCTGGGTCGGCAACACGGGCAACAATGCCATCGAGGCGATTGGCAAGCTGATTTCCGGCGAAGTCAACCCCAGCGGCCACACCGTGGAAGTTTGGGAACGCGACTTCACCAAGGGCCCGTCCTTCACCAACTTCGGAAACCAGACGCAGAACGTTGATGAAAACGGCGACACGATGGATGCTTTCTTCTATCACAATGGCGAAGCGACCAAGTACGCCACCATTGAGTACCGCGAAGGCATCTATGTTGGCTACAAGTACTACGAGACGGCGGCGGACGACATGAACGCCGAAAACCCCGGCTCCGGCGACGAATGGTACGATTCTCAGGTGCTGTATCCGTATGGCTACGGCCTGAGCTACACGACCTTTGACTGGGAACTGATGCCTGCGGCGGATACCGCGATTGCCGACCCCTTCCAGAAGCTGTCCATGCAGGTGAAGGTCACCAACACCGGCGACGTGGCGGGCAAGGAAGTTGTGCAGGTGTACGCCAATCCGCCGTACACCAAGGGCGGCATTGAAAAGGCGAGCGCGAACCTTGTCGGCTTTGCCAAGACCGACCTGCTCCAGCCCGGTCAGTCGCAGACGGTGACCGTTGACTGGGTTGCGCAGGACATGGCGAGCTACGACTGGAATGACGCCAACGCCAATGGCTACACCGGCTATGAGCTGGAAGCGGGCGATTACGTTATCACCGCGCGCAGCAACTCGCACGATGTGAAGCTGTCCGAAATCTACACCGTGGCGGAAGGCATGAACTGCACCACCGACTACATCACCGGCAACGAGATTGAATCCCTGTTTGTCGATGATTTCACCTCCGTCAACGACTCGCTGCTTTCCGGCATGATCAGCCGCGCGACGGGTCTGACTCAGCCCGCACCGGCGTCCAAGACGGATCGTGAAATCTCTGATGACACGCTGGCGACGCTGGACGGTCAGTATTCTTACCGCTCCTACATGGATCAGGGCTATGAAGAATGGTTCGTGAATGAGGACGGCATCCCGTCCACTTGGACGCAGGCGGCGACCCGCACTGAAGGCGAAAAGGCGCCCATCTCCATTATGGACATGGCGGGCATCGACTTCAGCCTGAAGATTGAAGACGGCGAAGTTGTGCAGGGCAACGACGAAGGCTCCCAGAAGTGGGAAGCGTTCATGAACCAGCTGACGTGGGAAGAAATGGCGAGCCTCGTCAACAACGGCGGCGGCGTGAAAGCCATTGATGCGGTGGACGTTGTAGGCGCGGGCGCGAACGAAACGCCTCTGCAGCTCTCTGGCGGCACGCTCTGGGCTTGCCCCCCGATTCTGGCGGCTACCTTCAACCTCGACCTCGCGGAAGAAGTCGGCGTCATGATGGGCAACGAAGCGCTCTTCAAAGGCTGCTCTTACTGGCAGGGCAACGCGATGAACATTCACCGCAGCCCGCTCTCCGGCCGCAACGTTGAGTATTACAGCCAGGATGGCGTGCACGGCGGCAAGTTCGCGGCGGCAGTCGTTGCGGGCGTGACCTCCAAGGGCGTCACCTGCCATATCAAGCACATGATGCTCAACGATCAGGAATCCTACCGCGACCTGAACGGCGGCGTGTCCACTTGGGCGACCGAACAGGTTATCCGTGAAATCTACGCCAAGCCCTTCGAGTACGCGCTTAAAGTCGGTCGCTCCACGGGCGTGATGAGCTCCTTCAACCGTATCGGTCTGGTCAACAGCCAGCTGAACCTTGCGATGCACAAGCTGGTTCGCAACGAATGGTCGAACCGCGCCATCTTTGAAACCGACGCATGGCAGGGCACATACTGCCCACTTGACCTGATGGTGCGTCAGGGCGACAATCAGGTGCTGGGCGCTGGCCCGACGCTGCCGGACATCGGCCTGGAAATCGGCGCGTGGGATGCGGATGGCAACTGTGTCCGCGTCAGCGACGGTGCGGAAGGCACTTTCCTCTCCCAGACCCACTACGCCGCGGTTCGCCGCAGTGCGCAGGAGATCCTGTGGAACTACGCCAACAGCAGCGCGGTGCACAATGGCTACATCGGCTTTGAACCCTGTGTCCTTGAATTCGACAGCTATGCCGCGCAGTCTCTGCCGATTTCCTTCGGCGACGTGGACATCGCGACCATCACCTTGGCGGACGGCGCGCAGCTGCCCGAAGGCTTCACGATGAGCGACGCGGGCGTTGTCACGTCCGACGGCTCTCTGGCGGAAGGCGAATGGACGATTGACATCAAGCTGAACGGCATCGACGGATATATCACCCTCGGCGCACAGGCGGTTATCCGCGTGGTGGACGCGCTGCACGTCAGCACCACTTCCCTCAAGGTGGGCGAAGCGGCGAACGTGACGGTGGATGCTCCCTACTATGCGTATGAGAGCCTCGTCAAGGTCAACCCGCGCTTCGTCAGCACGGTCAAGCACACCGACGGCACACCGGTTGCGCAGGGTGAAATGCAGGGCTTCGGCGGCAAGACGATTCTGCCGGGCACGGGCGACAGCGTCGGCGGCACCCTCCGTATCCAGAACTGGTACTGGAAGGACGCTTCTCAGGTGCAGGGCAACAATTACGACGGTCTGGGCGCGCTGGCGTTCGCGGACATCGAAGCGACTGACGCCCGTTACCTTGAAACGGCGGATGTCGAAGCGGGCAACTACTATCAGGCGTATCTCTACGAGTTCCGCGTTTCCGATGAGGATGCTGCGAAGCTGGCGGAATACGGTCTGACGGCGGAAAAGGTCATGACGCCTGTTACTGCCTATCAGGGCATCACCTATGATTACAACTCCGCGCTGGCCATCACCGGCACGCCGACCAAGGCGGGCGAAGTGGAAATCACGGTGACGCTGCAGATCCCGCTGGTTCGCGGCTTCGGCGCTCGCTTCCCGAACAACGTGCATGTGGGCTCTCCCACGGCGACGGAAGTCACCCGTACCTTCACGCTGACCATCGGCGAGTAATTCTTCTGATACTAATTCTCATCTAAAGCATGTCATTCGCACAGCATCTTTTCCGCCCCGGCATTGCTTCGTTCCGCTCGCGCGTACCTCCAGTACGCCTCGCTTCACTCAGCTTTGCCAGAACGAAAAATCTGCTATGCTCGATGCCATGTTTTAGAATCGAATTAGTATGAATCCTCACGGTTTGTGAACAAACGTCTGCTCCGCGCCTGACGCTGCATCCTCTTGCGGCGCAGGCGCGGGGCAGGGCAAAAGCCGCCGGGCTGTCGAACGCTGCGCGTCGGCGGTCTGGCGGCTGGCTTTTTCGCCAAGCCTACTATCTACAATTAGGAGAGAAAAAAATGAACTGGCTGAAGAAATTCGGTTCTCTGTGCCTTGCTGTGGTGCTGTCTGTCTGCCTCTTGGCGCAGGTAGGCTCGGCGCTGGCGGATGACAAGAAAGTGACCTCCGTTGAGGTCGAAACCATGCCCAACAAGACGGTGTACGTCATCGGCGAAGAGTTTTCTGCCGAGGGCGGCACGCTGAAAGTTACCTACGACGATGGCACGACGGAAATCGTCGCCATGACGGACAGCGGCGTCAAGCTGTCCAAACCCACGATGAAGACCGCGAACACCAAGAACGTGACCGCGACGGTCGGCAAAAAGCGCGTCGTGTTCAAGATTGAGGTTGTTGCGGGCATGTGCGTCGTGAACTTTGACCTGAACTACGACGGCGCGCCCGCTGCATCCACGCAGGAAGTTTCCAAGGGCGGCACCGCCAGTGAGCCTGCTGCGCCCGTGCGCGACGGCTATGAGTTCGTCGCGTGGTATGCCGATGCGGACTACACGCACACCTATGATTTCGCAGCTCCCGTGACGGGCGACACGACCGTGTATGCCTTCTGGAAGAAGGTTGGCGCGGATTTTGTCACCGTGACGTTTGATTATGACTACTATGGCGTTCTCCTGAACCAGTATTCCTATCCTGTGGAAGTCGGCACGCAGGTCAAGCAGCCTGTCGCTAACTCCGAGCGCACGGGCTATGCCTTCGACAAGTGGGTGGACGAAAACGGCAGCGACTTCGACTTCTCCCAGCCGATTATGGCTGACACCACCATCAAGGCAGCGTGGAAAAAAACCGTGTCCGGTCAGAACACCTATGTTTTTGAGGCGGAGGATACCGACCTGACCGGCAAGATTGGCCCCAGCTACTCCGGTTCTGCGCAGGAAGAAAGCATGATTATCTACAACGAGTCCGTCGGCGCGAGCGGCAACCGCATGGTCGGCTACCTCTACGCCAGCGGCATCTCGCTGGAGTTCTACATCGCGTCCGATATGGATGTGGATGACGCGACCATCGACGTGAGCATCACGGGCGAAATTGTTACCATGTCCTATGACGGCAATGACTATCAGGTGATTGTCAACGGCGAAGCGAAGAGCTATCCGCGCGTGACCATCGAGGCGACGCAGAGCAGTATGCCGCAGTGTGCCGACCTGATTTCCATCAAGGGCGTGCACCTGAACAAGGGCGCGAACCTGATTCAGCTGATGACGAACAACACCAATGAGGTGGACGGCACGACCTTCAAGGCGTATGCCCCGATTGTGGACTGCGTGAAGGTGACGACGGAAGCTGTGCTGATTTGGGACGAGAACCACAACGAACCGGCGACAGGCAACTACCAGAAGTAATCCATAAGCAAGGGGGGCTCCCTGTTTCCCCTCTGCTCCTCTTCAAGCAGCGGTGTATGCGGCAAACTCCGCCGCATACACCGCCATTTCTGCAAAATAAGGAGACGAACCTATGGCAAAGAAGAATCGTCCGAAAAAGAGCAAAGCACTGGTCGTCTGGGCTATTGTGACGGTTATCGTGCTGCTGGCGGACTGCGTTGGCAACTATCTGGTCGTCGGTCTGCCGGGCAACATGAACAGCCTGCTGGACAAGCCGATGGCGGCGATTGGGGAAGCAATCGACTTCAAACTGAGCGCGGGTGAACTCGGCGGCTTGATGGACACGCTGTTCGGCAGCCAGCGCCCGATTTACAGTGACGAAGTGACCTCTGTGTACCCCACACAGAAGGCAACGAACAAGGCAGAAGCCTTTGCGAATGCGCAGGAAGTTAACCTGAAGCTGGCAGAAGAAGGCTTTGTGCTGCTGAAGAACGAGAACGCTGCGCTGCCCATGAACAAGGGCGCGAGGATTTCCGTGTTCAGCAAGAACAGTGTGAACCTGTCCTATGGCGGCTCCGGTTCGGGCGGCTTCGATACGAGCAATAACAAGGACTTGTATGAGAGCCTGAACGACGCGGGCTTCATCACCAATCCGACGCTGAAGAACTTCTATGAAAGCAGCCAGTCCGGCCCGGTGCGCACCGCGAACTCCAGCGACCTTGACAACGGCGACAATCAGAGGATTGCAGCCGCTGAAACGCCCCAGAGCAAGTACACCGACGCGGTGAGGAACAGCTATGCGGATTATTCCGACGCGGCGCTGGTCGTTATCACCCGCATTGGCGGCGAGGGCTTTGACCTGCCCCGCTATCAGGGCGACAGTGAGGGCGCTGTGTCTGCGGACAGCCACTATCTGGAGCTTGACCAGAACGAAATTGATCTGCTGACCGCTGTCACCGACGGCACGTTCAAGCGCGTTGTCGTTGTGTTCAACACGCCCTCCAGCTTTGAAGCGACATTCCTCAAAGACAGCGCCTACGCCGCCTTTGCGGATAAAATTGATGCGGCGGTGTGGATTGGCTTCACCGGCTCGAACGGCATCACCGCGCTGGGCGAAATTCTGAACGGCGACGTGAACCCCTCCGGCCGTCTGGTGGACACATGGGCGGCGGACTTCACCAAGAATCCGTCCTTCGTAAACTTCGGCACGGGCTGCCTGCCGGACACGACCGACAAGTATGATGGCGGCATGTACTACTCCGTGGACTACGAAGAAGGCATTTACGTCGGCTATCGCTACTATGAGACGCGCGGCGAAACCGACGGCGAGGACTGGTACAATGCCAACGTCGTCTATCCCTTCGGCTACGGCTTGAGCTACACGACGTTCGACTGGACGGTGGGCGACACCTCCGCAAGCGAAATCGAACTTGGCACGACTATCACCGTGCCGGTGACGGTGAAGAACACGGGCAGCGTCGCAGGCAAGGACGTGGTGCAGCTGTACGCCTCCGCGCCCTACACGCTGGGCGGCATCGAAAAGGCACACAAGGTGCTTGTCGGCTTTGCAAAGACGAAGCTCCTTCAGCCCGGCGAGAGTGAGACGGTGACGGTCAGCTTTGACCCGTATTCCGCAGCGAGCTACGATTACCGCGACGCAAACAGCAACGGTTTCAGCGGCTATGAACTGGAAGCGGGCGAGTACACGCTGTATATCTCCCGCAACGCGCATGAATCCGAAAAGGCGATTGCGCTGAATCTGGCGGCGGATGTGCAGATTGGCACCGACCCGACGACGGACAGTGAAGTCGTCAACCGCTACACCGATTCCGAGAACTTCCTCGACAGCGACTGGCAGCTGGACACCATGCTCAGCCGCGCGGACTGGGAGGGCACTTGGCCCACGCCGCAGACCGCGCAGCAGCACGCGGGCACAGATCGCCTATATGAGGAAATTCGCAGCGAAGAGCACAATAATCCGACTGATTTTGATTCGGAAGAATACCCGTGGTTCGGCGAAGAACCCACACTGACCCTGCGCGACCTGCTGCCCTCTGCGGAAGCGGAAGGCTATGAGCCGGTTGTCTCCTACGATGACGAACGCTGGGAAGAACTGATGATGGGCTGCGACGAGGAAGAGATGATTGCCCTCATCAACAACGGCGCATACCACACCTTGGCGATGGAGAGCGTCGGTCTGCCGGCGACCATTCACGGCGACGGCCCGTCGGGCTTCACCTGCTTCATGAGCAAAGAGCAGGTCAACGGCACTTGCCAGTATGTCTCCGAACCCGTGATGGCGTCCACTTGGAACATCAACCTGATGAACGAACTGGGCGAAGCAATCGGCGAAGAAGGCACCATTGGCGATAAGGCGACGGGTCAGCCATATTCCAGCATTTACGCGCCCGGCGTCAATATCCACCGCAGCCCCTTCGGCGGTCGCTGCTCGGAGTATTTCTCCGAAGACCCGTTCATTTCCGGCATGATGGGCGCGGCGGAAGTGCAGGGTATCCAGAGCCGCGGCGTGCTGCCGACGGTCAAGCACTTCGTCGCGAACGAGCAGGAAACGCACCGCTCTATCGGCGGCGATCTGAGCTGGCTGAGCGAGCAGGCGTTGCGCGAAATCTACCTGAAGCCGTTTGAGTATACCGTCAAGCTGGGCGAAACCCGCGGTATCATGACCTCCTTCAACCGCATCGGAACGCGCTGGACGGGCGGCGACTACCGTCTGCTGACCGAAATCCTGCGCAACGAATGGGGCTTCAACGGGCTGGTTATCTGCGACTTCAACACCATTCCGCAGTACATGATTCCGCGCATGATGTTCTACGCCGGCGGCAGCCTTGATCTTGCGACGCAGCAGAGCGCCATGTGGACGGACTGTGACACTTCCGACGCGGGCGACGCGATTGTGCTGATGCGCGCGGTGAAGGATGTGATGTACGCGCTGGTGAACTCCAACGCCATGAATGCGGAGGTCATCGGCTACAATCCCCCGATTTGGCAGGAATACCTGCACTGGATTAACATCGGCGCATTCACCCTCGTGGGTGTCTGGCTGGTGCTGGCGATTGTGCGCACGGTGCGCTGCAACAAGCGGCAGAAGGCGAAAATCGCGGCGGCAAACGCGGCGAAGTAAGCTGATAAAATGGGCAGCCCTCTTGGATGAAAGTCCGGAGGGCTGCTTTTTGTGTGGCGGAGACGATCCTGATTTTATAACAATCATCCCGAAGCCTGTCGCGCTTTGTGTTGCCCCGCATATTTTGCCGCCGGGCTTTTTTGCATATCTCGATTTCACAATTTTCATAACCGTCTCACACTTGCGACAATTTCACGAGATTCGCACGTTCGTATCGTGGGATGAGATTTTCACGCAAAAATCACACAAAAACGGCCGAATTTCCAGTTGTTTTGCCTTGACCGGCAGGCGGATTTCCTTGTATAATACCGTCAGAAAGCGACCGGAAAGCAAATGCGGCGTTTCGGAACGCAGTGGAAGGAGATGCAGACTGTGGCCCGGTATATCCTCCAGCGCTTGGGGCAGACGCTGTTAATTCTGCTGATCGTATCGTTTATTACGTATCTGCTGATTGACTTTTTGCCCGGCGACCCCATTGCTGCGATGCTCGGCGGTGAGATTTCGCAGGAAACGTATGACTGGTGGTATCAAGAGCTGAATCTTGATAAGCCCGTGCTGATTCGCTATGTGCTGTGGCTGAAAAATGCCCTCATGGGTGACTTCGGACATTCAGCATCGTACAGTGTGCCGGTGCTGCAGATTATCGGCGAACGCGTGCCGGTGACGCTGTACTTGAGCGTGCTGGCGTTCCTCATCAGCGTGCCGCTGGGTATCCTCTTCGGCATCATCAGCGCTGTGAAGCGCGGCAAACCGGCGGACACCGCGGTGACGCTGACGGCGAACGTCTGCTGCTGCCTGCCGCAGTTCTGGCTCGGCATTCTGCTGATGTACATTTTCACGATTGTGCTGAAATGGCTGCCGTCCAGCGGCTGGGTGTGGCCGTGGGAGGACTTCGGCGAGAGCGTGCGGCGCACGATTATGCCGCTGACCTGCCTGACCATCGGCGGCATCGCCTCCATCACCCGCCAGACCCGCTCCTCCATGCTGGAGGTGATTCGTCAGGATTACATCCGCACGGCGAAGTCAAAGGGTCTCAAGGGCAAGAAGGTCATCTACATCCACGCGCTGAAGAATGCGCTGCTGCCGGTCATCACGCTGATGGGTCTTCGCATGGGAGGTATGCTGGGCGGCTCGGTGTTCGTTGAGAACGTGTTCGTGATTCCGGGCATGGGGTCGCTGCTGGTGAATGCCATTTCCATGCAGGACATTCCGCTGATTCAGGGATGCGTGCTGCTGATTGCACTGTTCACCAGCGTCGTCAACCTGATTACGGATATCATCTACGTCTTGGTTGACCCGCGCATCAAAATTGCTTGAGAAAAGGAGGTATAACGATATGAGTGAAGCAACACAGACGGAAAAAAAGCAAGCGCAGAAAGAGCGCAAGGCCTATCGCGCCAAGAAGCGCAAACTCTTCTTCAAAACGTTATTCTCCCGCAAAATTGTGCTGGTCAGCGCCATCGTCGTTCTGCTGATTATCCTCATTGCCATCTTTGCGGATTTCCTGATGCCCTATAACCCGAACCAGATTTCGATTCCCGAACGCAATCAAGGCATGAGCGCCGCCCACTGGCTGGGCACGGATGAATACGGCCGCGACCTGCTTTCCCGCGTGATTGCGGGCAGCCGCGTGTCGCTGATTGTGGGTTTGCTGGCAGTTATCATCGCCTGCGTCATCGGCACGACGCTGGGCATGATTGCCGGTTACTTCGGCGGCATCGTCGATGACATCATCAACCGCACGAGCGAGGCCGTCCGCGTTATACCGCAGATTGTGTTCGCCATTGCCCTGTGCGCCGTGTTCGGCGGCGGCATCCTGAACCTTGCCATTGTCCTTGGTATCTCCAACACGACGGTGTATATCCGCATGATGCGCTCACAGGTGCTGTCCATCAAGGAACGCGACTACATCATGGCGGGCAAGCTGCAGGGCAACAGCAACTTCCGCCTGATGTTTCACCACATCCTCCCCAACAGTATTTCTCCGATTATCGTCACCATGACGCAGCAAGTTGGCAACACGATTTTGAGCGAAGCGGGCCTGAGCTTCTTGGGGCTGGGCATTTCCAAGCCAACGGCAACGTGGGGCGCGCTGGTCAACGGCGGCCGCAGTTTCCTGCTGACGAATCCGATCTACTCCCTCGCGCCGGGCATTGCGATTGCCCTGCTGGTTATCTGCCTGAATACGCTGGGCGACGGCGTGCGCGACGCGCTTGACCCGCGCCTGCGCGGTGAAGTGTAATCAAAACGGAAGGAGCAACGAAAATGGCACATCTGCTGTCCGTCCAAGGACTTGTGACGACCTTCCGGAACGAAGGAAAAGAGTTTAACGCAATCGAGGGCGTCAACCTGCACGTTGACCGCGGCGAAATTGTCGGCATCGTGGGCGAATCCGGCTCCGGTAAATCGGTGACGATGCTCTCCGTGCTCCAGCTGATTGCAAGCCCCGGCAGAGTAGCGGGCGGCGAGGTCTATCTGGAGGGCGTCGAGGGCAACCTGCTTTCCTACGGCAAGGAAAGCGAAACGATGCGGCAGGTGCGCGGCGGCAGAATCTCCATGATTTTTCAGGAGCCAATGACCAGCCTCAACCCCGTGCTGACGGTGGGCTATCAGATTCAGGAAAACGTGCTGCTGCACACGAAGCTGTCGCCCGCGGAAGCGAAGAAGCGCACGATTGAGGCCATGAAGATGGTCAACATCCCCGACGCGGAATCCCGCTACGACTACTACCCGCAGCAGTTCTCCGGCGGTATGCGCCAGCGCATCATGATTGCTATGGCGATGGCGCCTAACCCCGATATTCTGATTGCTGATGAAGCAACCACCGCGCTGGACGTGACCACGCAGGCGCAGCTGCTGGAGATGATTCGCAAGATTGCGAAGGAAACCAACACTGCCGTCATCATGGTGACGCACAATCTGGGGCTGGTGGCGCGCTATGCGGAACGCATCTACGTCATGTACGGCGGGCATATGATGGAAACATCCACCTGCAAGGAGATTTTCCACCACACCGAGCACCCGTACACCCGCGCGCTGCTCCGCGCCATTCCCCGCTTGGATGATGCGAGAAACCGCATCCTGATTCCGATTGACGGTCTGCCGCCTGTGCCGTCGCAGCGGCCGGAGTACTGCCCGTTCTACGCGCGGTGCGAATATCGCTGTGACCGGTGCCTGAAGCACACGGACGCGACGATGAAGGAAGTTCGCCCCGGCCACTACTCCGCCTGCTGCCTGACGCAAGAGGAATTGGCGGAGGGCGAGGAACGTCTGCGCCACAAGGACTACGGTGCGTCGCCTGAACGCCATCCGTCGAGCGAAAACTGCTTGGCGGTGGAGAATGTTCGCAAGTATTTCCCGGTCTACAAGGGCATCATGAAGCGCAAAGTCGGCGAAGTGAAGGCGATTGAGGATATCTGCTTTACCATCAAGCGCGGCGAAACGCTGGGTGTCGTCGGCGAATCCGGGTGTGGCAAAACGACGCTGGCGCGCTGCATCATGCGCATGTATGAGCCGGATGAAGGTCGTATCATCTTTGAGGGCAAGGACGTCGCCCACGCGAGCGACAAGGAGCTGAAGCCCTATCGCCCGAAAGTCTCGATGATTTTCCAAGACCCCTTCTCGTCCCTTGACCCGCGCCAAAACGCCGGTTCGATTGTCGGCGAGTCGCTGAAGATTCACCACTTGGTGAAAGACCATGCGGAATACGAAAAGCGCGTGGACGAGCTGTTCCGCAAAGTCGGCCTTGACCCGGCGCTGAAGGAACGTGTGGCACACGAATTCTCCGGCGGGCAGCGCCAGCGCATCGGCATTGCGCGCGCTCTGTCCTCCAATCCGTCGCTGATTATCTGTGACGAGCCGATTTCCGCGCTGGACGTTTCCATTCAGGCGCAGATTATCAACCTGCTGGAACAGATTCAGGCGGAGATGGGCATCAGCTACATCTTCATCGCCCATGACCTTGCTGTCGTCAAGCATATTTCCGACCGGATTCTGGTCATGTATCTGGGTCGCGTGATGGAGATTGCCCCCTGCGAGGAGCTGTACGAGCATTCTTTGCACCCCTACACGCAGGCGCTGCTGTCCGCCATCCCGGTCGCTGACCCGGAAATTGAGGAAAACCGCGAGGTGACGACAGTGCAGGGCGAAGTGCCCAGCATCCTCAAGCGCCCCAGCGGCTGCCCGTTCCATAATCGCTGCCCGCAATGCACCGAGCGCTGCAAGCAGGAAACACCGCAGCTGCACGAGGCATTCCCCGGCCACTTCGTCGCCTGCCACCTCTACGGGCAGGAATAACCAATTTCGGTTCCAATCTGCGAAAAGCAGAGAAAATAGAACGACACATTGAAGGAGGCAACCCCATGAAACTCAAGAAGCTCACCGCACTGTTCCTCTCCGTGCTGATGCTCCTGTCCGTTCTGCCGGCGGCGCTGGCGGAAGACGCGACGCCCCAGTATGGCGGCATGCTGACCGTGCTTGCTATGGAAAGCAACAGCATGTTCCCCGCCCTGTCCAGCACGACATCTAACCGCTTCAACTTCAGCCCTGCCGTGGAAGCCCTTGGCCGCCGCAACGCGGAGACCGGTGACACCGAGCCGTGGCTGGCGGAATCCTTCACTGTGGACGCGGATGCGCTGACGCTGACCATCAAGCTCCGCGAAGGCATTAAGTTCTCCGACGGCAGCAACTTCAACGCCGATGCGGTCATCTGGAATTTCGACAAGCTGGTCGAATACGGCAAGGCGTCCGAAATCTGCTCCCCGGAAAGCTACGAAAAGACCGACGACTACACCGTCGTGCTGCATTACACCGCGTGGAACAACACATGGGTGGACATTCTGGGCGAGTGCTACATCTATTGCCCCGCGGCTTTTGAAGCCAACGGCGAAGAATGGGCGACGCTGCACGCGGTCGGCACGGGCGCGTTCATTCAGAGTGAGTATGTGCAGGATTCCCACATCACCTATGTGCGCAACGACAACTACTGGCGCGCGGGTGAACCTTATCTGGACAGCATCAAGCTCCTCTACATCAACGACAGCATGACCCAGTACGCGTCCTTCATCAACAAGGAACTGGACGTGCTGCGCAACCCGAACTCCTCCAACATCAAGCAGCTGCTCTCTCTGGGCTACGAGAACGCGGCTTCCGACGCGCCTAACCTCGCAGGCATCACCTACATGATGTTCTGCTCCGGCGACGAAAAGTCTCCCTTCTATGACCTGCGCGTCCGTCAGGCTGTGATGTACGCGGTGGACTGGGAAGCGATGGCGGAAGGCATCTACGACGGTCTGGGCGCTTCTACTCCTGTCTTTGCTGTGCCCGGTGCGTGGAGCTATGACGATACCCTGTCTGTCTATCCCTATGACATGGAAAAGGCGCTGTCTCTGCTGAGCGAAGCGGGCTACCCGAACGGCTTCAGCACCACCATCTCCATCAACGAAGGCAATGCCGCGAACCTGCAGTGCGCCATCATTCTTCAGGCGTATCTGGAAATGGTCGGCATCAAGGCTGAAATCAAGAGCCTGACCAGCGCGGACTTCAACGCCCAGAAGGCGGAAGGCGTGTATGATCTGGGCATCATGGTCAACAACGGTTCCTCCAAGCTGGATTTCACCGCTAACTACATCCGCCTGTACTCCTCCGAGGGTGTCAACTACAAGAACATGATGGTGAAGCCTGCCGATTACGAAGAAGCCCTCTTCGGCGCGCGTGCTGCCAAGACGCAGGAAGAAAAGAAGGAACTGCTCAAGACCGCTGCCTGCCTGTTCAGCCACGACTATGCGCTGGTGGTGGCGACCGGCTATCAGCCCGCGTACTGCTTCGCGCAGGAAGGCGTGCATGACACCGGCGTCTGCACCACGACTGCTGAAGCGTGGACGCCGAACTGCGCGTGGAAGGAACAGTAATCATTCCTGACAAGCGTTTCTCCCTGTGCATCCGCTAACAACGGGTGCGCAGGGAAGCCGCCGCCGTATCTTTCTTCCTCTTGGTGCGGCGGCGGTGAATTCTTCCTCTACATGCAATTGATTCAACCAACGAAGGAGAATGGCTATGGAGATGTTAATGAAACCCCAGCTTTGTGTCAGCTCGAATGCTACGGACGACTATCTGCGCTATCTCCGCCAGATGAACATCTCCCATTGCTTTGTCATGTTCCGCAACGAGGAGACGAATTACGACGCCGTGAACCGGACGCTGGAGCGCGTTCGGGCGGCAGGGCTGACGGTGGATGATGCCGGCAACGGCTTCCTCTACAAGCACCCGTCCATTCAGCTGGGTCTGCCCGACCGGGATGAATGGATTGCCAAGTATAACGATTTGAACCGCTGGCTGGGCAACGCCGGGGTGAAGGTCGGCTATGCGACATGGGATACGGGGCGCGTCAGCACGTCGTGGTGGAAAGCGGGCGAACATACCCACGGGGCAATGGGCCGCATTGTGGATATGAACGAGATTTATGCCCGCAAGCCCGCCTTTGGTCAGGAATACGACTACGACACCATGTGGAACAACTTCGAATATTTCCTGCGTGCCGCGCTGCCGGTGTGCAAGGAAGTTGGCATGAAGCTGGCACTCCATCCCTGCGATCCGCCCGTGCGCTTCTATGAAGGCTGCGCGAGCATCATCATCAGCGGCGACGACTATCGCAAGGCGCTGCGCCGCGCCGATGAGATTCAGCAGGAGCTGGGGCTGGGGACGGACGAACATTATCTGGGCATCAAGTTCTGCTGCGGCTGCTGGCTGGAAGGCGGCGAAAAGTTCGGCAACGTCCTGACGGATTTGGCGGACTTTGTGCAGCAGAAGCGCGTTCACATCGTCCACTTCCGCAACGTTTCTTCTCCGCTTCCCTACTTTGAGGAGACGCTGCTGGAGGACGGGTACATGGACATGTACAAAATCATGGATGTGCTGGTGAAGAACGGCTACGACGGGACGATTTACGTCGATCACGTCCTGCGCTACGACGAGCAGACCGGCGGCGAAAAGACCTCCTTTGCCTATGCAACAGGCTACATGAAGGGCTTGATGGCGGCGGCGTATCATCAGCAGAAATAAAGGTCAGCCGAAAAACAGGGGGAATCGTATGAGCTTGCGCGAGTACCCGAAAAAACCGGGAATCAGCCGCTTTGTCGCGCCGTGGGATACCAGCGGCTGGTATTTCATGGCGGAGCATTTCGCGCCGGGATGCCGGATTTACAGCAATGCCGACATCACCGTGACCGAATGCCCCGAAATTCTCATGGGCTGCGACTACATCGTGACATACGATTCCGCGACGGATGGCTTCGATGATAAGCAGGAAGTGGATTTCTTCATCGAGCAGACCGGCGAAGTATACGCGGCGCTGGACGCGGACGCCCCTGCGGATTTTCCGACGGGCTTTGCACGCACGGATTTGGTCGTCAGGACGGATGCGGGCGACACCTATCGCCTGTTCATGCGCCCCTACGCACGCGGTGCGCATGTCCATTTGGACGCTTTCTCCAGCCCCGGACGGCACTTCTTCGTGGTCTTTCGCCCGACGGAAACAGAAACGAAAAAGCCGCTGCCCGAAGCAAAGCGCTTCTCCGTGGCGGAACGGCACGAGACGCGCGAAACATGCTGGTTTGTGCATGACTGCTTTGCACAGGCGAATCTGTCCGGTTATGACTGCCGCGGCGACGTGCGGGTTTGCGCGGAAGCGGACAACCCCAAGCGGCACTATCTCCGCCTGCAAAGCGGCGCGGGGATTTCGCGCGCCTGCGAAACAAGCGGACAGGATGAATTGTCGATGGTGCTGGATGTTCCCGCGGGCATGGCGGCGCTCAACTTTGCGGGCGTAACCGTGCAGCTGGGCGGCGCACAGGCAAGCATCAACGGGCAGAACGTGCCGAATATTGCGGACAGCCGCTATGTGGTGGCGTTCAAACGCTTCCATGCACCACAGTGCTGCGAGGTGTGGCTGAATAATCGCCCAGCGATGATGTGCGCGTGCGACGCGGCAGCGAAAACGCCGTTCACACTGACAGCATCGGAAACGGGTGAAATCCGCCTGAACCGCGTGGACTGGAAAGACCAGACGGATGTGCCGATACTGGTGGAAAACTTCACGTTGATGCCGATGAATTGCCGCTTGATGGCGGAGGCACAGGGGAACATCCTGCAGCAGCGCGGCATTGGCAGCTTCCTGCGCGTGACGGGCAGCGGCGCGGTGACGTTCCCGGCGATCCGGCGGGAAGCAATGGTGGAAATCACCTGCCGTGCAAGTGGTGAAGAATCCGCCGTGTTCCCGGAAGTTCGGGATGCGGACGGGCACACAATCATGAAGGCGGCGCTCTTTGCAAACAGCCTGTTCCTCTCCGATGGCGAGGAATGGCGACGAATCTGCGGCGGATATGCCCCGTGGCAGTATTTCCCCGGCGGAAACTGGTATCGCATGACGATTTCGCTGGATTTTGCGTCGCACACGTTTGATGTGAATGTGGATGGCGCGCTTCGGGCGAAAGGATTCCGAATGGCGTTTGACGCGGAGAACGCGGCGCAGGTGCTGCTGACAGCCGCTGACGGCGCGGCGGACTGGTGCGGATTGCGCGTGTGGGACGCCTCGAACCTGAGCCGGAACATGCTGCCGCCGGGCGAGCGCTTCAATGTGCGCGACTACGGCGCAAAGGGTGACGGAAGTACGCTGGACACGCTGGCGATTCAGCGGGCGCTGGATGCGGCGGAAGGCAAAGGCGGCGTGGTCGTCGTGCCGGAAGGAACGTACCTGACGAAACAGGTGCAGCTCCGCTCGGACACGATGCTCTGGCTGGACAAAAACGCGGTGCTGCTGGCATCGCAGAATTACGCAACTTATCCGCATGTCGTGCCGTGCGAAAGTCTGGTGGCTGTGCGCAACACCGGGCGGGCGCTGGTCTATGCCGAGCGTGCGCGGAACATCAGCATTTCCGGCGGAGGCGAATTGAACGCGAACGGCCGCTGCCGCTTCAAGGTCAACGACCCGAAGGGCATCAACAAGCTGTACACGTCGCGCCCGGACAACCTCTATATGGCTTGCTGCGAGGATATCCGCGTGTCCGACGTGCGGTTCACCAGCGCCGCCTACTGGACGCTTGTTCCGCTCTCCAGCCGCTTTGTGACGCTGGAGCACCTGATGCTGGACTGCATGAACACCCCCAACCGCGACGGCATTGACCCCGTGGACTGCCACGACCTGAGCGTGCGGCACTGCTGCATTATGGCGGGCGACGACGGCTTCTGCCTGAAAACGGCGGACAGAATGGGCTGCCGGAACATCTTTGCGGAGGACTTGGTCATCCAGTCGCTGGCGAGCGCCATCAAAATTGGCACGGATTCTTACGCGAAGGTAGAGAACGTCACGGTGCGGCGCTGCATCCTCAAAAATGTCAACCGATGCGGCATTGCGGTGGAAACAGTAGACGGTGCGGCGATTCGCAATTGCACCTTCGAGGACATTGACATGACGGACTGCGGCGGCCCGATGTATATGACTATCGGACACAGAAACCGCAAAGCACCGCAGCTTCCGGTGCGAGTGGGGTCGATGGCGCACATCGCATTCCGGCGCATCGGCTATCGCGCGCCGTATCTGTTCAGCCGCTGCAAAACGGTCTATGAGAGCCTGTTCATCGGCGACAGCGCGGAGAACAAAATTCGCGATGTGCTGGTGGCGGACTGCGATTTGCTGCTGCCGGGCGGATGCCGGCATGGCGTGGATGCGCCGCAGCCCATCGGGGAGAAGTACCCGGAGTACGACCGGCATGGGCTGTCCTCCGGGGCGGCGTTCACGCTTCGCTTCTGCGAGGATGTGCGCTTTGAGAACAATGTCATTCAGACGGAAAGGCCGGATGTGCGTCCGCTGGTGATGATTCACGATTGCTGAAAGGAGCGGTTTTATGGCATTCAAGCCTCATGGCATCGTTGTGCCGATTGTAACGCCTGTCACGCAGGATGGCAAGTTCAACGAGAAGGCGTATCGCGATTTGATTGAGTATCTGGCAAGCAGCGGGATTCACGGCGTGTTCCCCTTCGGAACGACGGGCGAGTTCTATGCGCATGACATGGGTTTCTACCGCGAGGTGCTGGCGGTGACGAAGGACGCGGTGCGCGGGCGCATGGACATCTACGCCGGGGCGAACAATATCACCACGCGCGGCGCGGTGGAAATCGCCAAGGCGGTGGAGCAGGTTGGCGGCATTGATGCGCTGAGCGTCTTGACCCCCATGTTCGTCAGCCAGACGCAGTACGAGGTGTCCGAATACTACCGCGAAATCGCCTCCGAGACGAATCTGCCGATTATCATCTACAACAACCGCCCTAAGACAAACGTCACCGTTGAACCGGCAACCGTTGCCAAGCTGGCGGAAATCGACAACATCATCGGCGTGAAGGATTCCACGGGCGACATGACGAATACGGAAGAGTATCTCCGCCTGACGCGCGGAATGGACAACTTCCACGTCATGATGGGACGTGACACGCTGATTTACGCCGCGCTGTGCTACGGGGCATCGGGTGCGATTGCATCCTGCGCCAACGTTGCGCCGAGGATTGCGGTGGATATCTACGAGAAGTTCCGCGCGGGTGATGCGGCGGGCGCGCTGGATGCGCAGTTCCGCTTCTCCGCCCTGCGAATCGCAACCAACATGGGCACGTTCCCCGTTGTGCTGAAGGAAGCGCTCAAGCTCATCGGACACGACTGCGGCGACTGCGTGAAGCCCATTCAGCCGCTGAACGACGAACAGCGCGCGCGGCTGAAAACTGTCCTCACGGACATGGGGCTGCTGTAAATTGCTTTTCCGCCTGATTCAAACAGGCTGAAAGATAGAATTGCGTAATTAAGGAGGATTTTTGATATGAAGATTGCATTCATTGGTCTGGGCATCATGGGCAAGCCGATGGCGAAGAACCTCATCAAGGCGGGTCATGAGCTGTTTGTGTTTGACCGCAATCCGGCTGCGAACGAGGAAATGAAGGCGGCGGGCGCGAATATCTGCGCTTCTTCTGCTGACACGGTGAAGAACGTTGATTTGGTCATCACCATGCTGCCGAACAGCCCGCAGGTGAAGTCCGTCATGCTGGAAGAGGACAAGCTGGCGGATGCAATGCCCAAGACGGCTGTGTTCATTGACTGCTCGTCCATCAACCCGGTTGCGTCCCGCGAAATCGCGGCGGAGCTGGAGAAGCGCGGCATTGACATGCTGGATGCGCCTGTGTCCGGCGGTCAGCCCAAGGCGATTGACGGCACGCTGTCCTTCATGGTCGGCGGCAAGGAAGAGGTGTTCAACCGCTTCAAGCCCGTTCTGGCGAGCATGGGCTCGTCCGTGGTGCTGTGCGGCGGCATCGGCGCAGGCAACGTGACCAAGCTGTGCAACCAGACCATCGTGGCGGTCAACATCGCAGTGCTGGCGGAAGCAATGCAGATGGGTCAGATGTGCGGCGTTGAGCCCCAGAAGATTTTCGAGGCGATTCGCGGCGGTCTGGCTGGCTCTACCGTCATGAACGCGAAAGCGCCGATGATGATGAATCAGAACTTTGAGCCCGGCTTCCGCATTGACCTGCACATCAAGGATTTGAAGAACGTCGTTGATGCTGCGAGCGCGGTGGATGCCCCGATTCCGCTGACGCAGGCGGTGCTGGAGATGATGAAGGTGCTGCACAAGGACGGCTGCGGCGCCTGCGACCATAGCGCGCTGCTGAAGTATTACCAGAAGCTGACCGGCGAAGTGCTGCATCACTAATTCGCTGATAGAGTCATTCTCGGCAGGCAGGAAAGATTGCTCCTGCCTGCCGTTTGTGGTATGATGAACCCGATGAAAGAAAGGAGAATCCGCTGATGAAAATGCTCTTTGCGTCCGATTCATTCAAGGGGTCGCTGACGGCGGTGGAAATCTGCGATTTGCTTCAGGAAGCCGCGGCTGACATTTTCCCGGATGCGGAAACGGTATTGCTGCCCATTGCCGACGGCGGCGAAGGCACGGTGGATGCGCTGCTTTGCGCAATGGGCGGAAAACGGATGACGACGCGTGTGACCGGCCCGCTGCTCATGCCTGTGGATGCGCAGTGGGGCTTGCTGGGCGACGGACAGACGGCTGTGCTTGAAATGGCACAGGCGAGCGGCTTGCCGTATGTGCCGGCGGCGCAGCGCGACCCGCGAAAAACGACCAGCTTCGGCACGGGCGAGCTGATGGCGCAAGCCATTCGGTGCGGCGCGAAATCACTGCTGATTGGCATTGGCGGAAGCGCAACGAATGACGGCGGGCTGGGGATGCTCAGCGCCTTGGGCGCGGTGTTCACAGATCGGCAGGGAAAGCCGGTTCCCCCAACAGGCGGGGCGCTGGCGGATGTCTGCCATGCGGATTTTTCCGGGCTGATGCCGGAACTTGCGGCTTGCCGCATCACCGTGCTGTGCGACGTGACGAACCCGCTGCTGGGCGCGACGGGCGCGACATACACCTACGGTCCGCAGAAGGGCGCAACGCCGGAAATCTGCGCGGAACTGGAAGCGGGCATGAAACACTATGCGCAGGTCGTCGAAAACGCCATTGGACGCAATATTGCGGATTTCCCCGGCGCGGGTGCGGCGGGTGGATTGGGCGCGGCGCTGGGCGGCGTGCTGAAGGCGACGCTGAAAAGCGGCATAGACGCGGTGCTGGAAACGGTTCGCTTTGACGAGCAGCTCAAACAGGCGGATTTGGTTGTGACGGGCGAGGGCAGAATAGACGGACAGAGCGTGCAGTTCGGCAAAGTGCCGATTGGCGTGGCGCGGCGGTGCGCGAAGGCGAATGTGCCGGTGCTGTGCATTTGCGGCGGTATCGGCGCGGGCGCGGAAGGGCTGTTCGACGTTTGCGAAAGCACGATTCAGACGACGGTATCAAAACCCATGGCGCTGTCAGAAGCGATTGAAAACGCGCGGACGCTGTATCTGGATGCCGCCAAGCGCCTTTTCCGCGCTGTGCGCATCGGGCAGAAGCTGCACGTTTGACAAGTATTGACGCGCGTGATACAATAACAGCATCAAGCTCGATCAAGGGGAGAAAACGCCATGTTGAAGCTGCTGGTTGTCACGCCGAACCCTACGGTGTATGACGCAACCGTCCGCATTGTGCAGACGACGAAGTTCGATGCCGAGGTCATCCAGACCACGTCGCGGCAGGTGGTGGAGGACGTATCCAAAGCCATGGAGGGCTGCACAGGCATTGTCGTTGCGCGCGGCAATCAGGCGCAGCTGCTCAAAAAGCATGTGGAGTACCCCGTGTCGGAGATTACCTTTTCCGGGCAGGAAATGGCGGGCTTCGTCAAACAGGCGTGCGATTTGATACCGCATAAGCATCCGAAAATCGCCTTCGTCGGCTTCCGGCATATGTATTCCGACGTGGAGAACATCGGTGCGCTGGCGAACGCGGATGTGAGGGTGTATTATGCGGGCAGCTCGGACATGGTCGCGCAGGTGACGCGGAATGCCATCCAGGACGGCGCGGAAGCCATCATCGGCAGCGAAAACGCCTGCAACTATGCCGCGGCGCAGGGGATTACGACGGTGTTCGTCGACAGCTCGGACGAGTGCATCCGCGATGCGCTCCGCCGGGCACGGCTGGCAATGGATGCCATCAAAGTGGAGCAGCGCAGGACGGCGGAGTTCTCCTCCCTGCTGAACTACTCCTTTGATGCCATTTTGAAGCTGAATCCCGACGGCGTGATTGAAATTGCAAACACGGTGGCGGAAAACGCGTTCCACTGCACACAGGCACAGCTGGTCGGCAAGCGCTTCACGGAACTGCCGGGCCTGACGCTGACCAGTGCTGTGTTCGAGTCGCTCAAGGAGCGGAAAAACCTGTATTCGCACGTCGTAATGATACAGAAGGAGCGGTATCTGCTCAATATCGCCTGCATTGATGTCAGCGGGCAGAACTTCGGCACAATTCTGTCGCTGTATGCGTTCGGCTCGGTGGATGACATGCAGGAGAGCATCCGCAAAGACCATGTGCAGCAGGGCGACGCCGCAACGCGAAAATTCGGCAAGTTCATCTCCCACGCGCCCAAAATGCGCCTTGCGCTGGAGAATGCCGCAATGTACGCGCAGTACGAACTGCCGCTGCTGATTTGCGGCGAACCCGGCACGGAAAAGACGCGTCTGGCAGAGTGTATCCACAACGAGAGTCTGCGGCGCGACAAGCAGTTCATTCAGGCGGATGTGAGCACCCTGCCAATTGCGAATCAAACTGAACTGCTCTTTGGGCGCGCGACGAGCAACGGGCTTGTATACAATGCGCACAAGGGAACGCTGTACCTGCGGCATGTGGATTTGCTCACGCCCGAAAGCCAGCATCAGCTGCTGAACGTTATTCGCTATGAGCAGTACTACGCGCCGGGGCAGTCCAAGCCGATTTGGGCGTCTATCCGTGTGATTTGCTCAACGAACCGGGATTTGCTGGCCATGGCGAAGGCAGGCGAATTTCTGCTGCCGCTGGCGGACAAACTGAACGACTACCGCATTGATTTGCCGCCCCTGCGCGAATGTCAGCAGGATTTTGCCCAGCTGGTGGAGGAAAACATTGCCTTTGCGCGTGTGCACACGCGGAAACAGGCGACCTTCACACCCGATGCGCTGAAGCTGCTGATGAGCTACTCGTGGCCGGGCAATCAGCGGGAAATGTCAATTTTCTTCGAGAAGGCGTTTCTGCTGACGCGCACCAACCGCATGGACGCGGATTTTGTGCAGCAGCTGCTGTACCCGGAGCGCACGGGCAGCGCACCGCAGCAGCAAGTATTGGTCATCAGCAGCGACGAGGAGCGGGAACTGCGCTGTGCCCTCAGTGAGCATCCGAGCGACCGGGACGCGGTGCTGAAGCAGCTGGGCATCAGCCGTGCGACGCTGTATCGGCGGATGAAGAAGTACGGGCTGCAGCAGGAAAAATAAAGCTGTTTTGGTTCTCCTGCGCCATCTGCCTGCACCGCTTCCGCACGGGCGTCTGGTCGTTCCGCTTGGTGCAGCACTTTTGCCGCTGACGAATTTCACGTCAGCGGCAGTTCTTTATTCAGCAGGGCGGCTTTAGGCGGCTTTACATCCGCCGTGCAGTTTGTTATAATAGAATAACCAAACAATCGGAGGGCAGCCTATGACCATCGCCATTGTGGATGATGAATTGGAGACGCGCCAGTATATGCAGGGCTTGGTGGCGCAGTATCTGGCGGAAACGGGGCGCATGGCGCAGCTGGTGTTCTATGCGGACGGGGCGTCGTTTCTCGTCGGGTGCGAGCATCCGGACATTGTGCTGATGGATATCGACATGCCGGGCATGGACGGCCTTTCGACGGCGGAGCAGCTGCGGCGGAGTCACCCGGATGCCATCCTGATTTTCACCACGCGCCTCAGCCAGTGCGCCATCCGCGGCTATGAGGTGGACGCCATCGGCTTTCTGGTCAAACCGGTGACGCTGCCGGGGCTGACTGTGAAGCTGAACAAGGCGTTCAAGCGGGTGGAGTACCGGCAGTCGAAAATCTGCTTGAAAACGAAAGACAACATCCTGTTCTTGGAGAAAAACGAGATTTACTATGCCGAGGGCAGCAATCACCATGTCATTTATCATACGGCGCAGGGCGAATTCCCCGTCCGCTCGTCCTTGCAGGAGGCGGAGGAACAGTTGGGCGCGGAATTCAGCCGAAGCTCGCATTCCTATATCGCCAATCTGGGCTTCGTGACGATGGTCGGAAAGAACGATGTGACGGTTCACGGCGAGGCGATTCCGCTGTCGCGCGCGATGCGCAGGGACTTTCTGAATGCGGTCAACCGCTATTACGGCGTGAGGTGACGAAGATGCTGACGAACTTGGCGAATTATCTGAACAATGATTTTCCATTCCATATGTTCTTCGCGGTGCAGATTCTGCTGGCGGAGGGGCTGTTCGTTGTGCGGATGAAGTCGCGGCTGCGCCCGCTGAAAATTGTGCTGCCGGTGGTGCTGTGCTACTTGGTGCTGGCATGGTTTCATCCGCTGCTGGGGCATCGTTTTGCGCGCGTGGGGGCGATTTTTGCCGAATCGCTGCTGGTGCTGTGCCTGACGATGGACCTTCCGACGACGAATGCGCTTTGCATTGGCATCTCCTCCTATGCGATTCAGAATCTGGCGTTCAAGGTCGGCGGACTGGCGACATGCTGGATGTCCAAGCCGCGCGATCCGCTGTTCTATCTGCTCTCCGGCGTATCGTTCGTGGTGGTGTATGCCATGTGCTACTTGATGTTCGTGCGGCGTTTCCCGGAGAACGGCGATTTGAAGCTCGGCAACTGGAAGGTGCTGTTCCTGACGCTGGTGACGCTGCTGACGGTGTTTGTACGTTCCGTGTCGCTCCCGACGGATATTTCGCTGATTGACCGCCTGTTCTCGATTCTCTCGGTCATTATGGTGATGGTGCTGATTTATCAGTGCATGTACGCCGACGAGATGCGCCGCGAGAAGGAAATCATCGAGAGCCTGTTGGCGCGGGAGGAATCCAGGCATCAGCTGCTGGGCAAGACGATAGACAGCATCAACATGAAGTGCCACGACCTGCGCTATCACATTGATACCTACCGCCGGACGCAGCAGCTGGATGAACACGCGGCGTTTTTTGACGAGGTGGAGCAGGAGATTCAGCGCTATGAGTACACGTTCCACACGGGCAATGCGGCGCTGGATTCGGTGCTGTCTGAAAAGAGCCTGTATTGCAGCGCAAATCACATTCTGCTGACGACGATGCTGGATGTATCGCTGCTCGCGCCTATTGAAAAGTCCGATATCTATTCCATCTTCGGCAATGCGCTGGACAACGCGATCCAGGCGGTGATGGCGGAAGCGCCCGAAAACCGCAGCGTCAATATCCGCGTCAGCGACGTGGTGGGTATGACGCAGATTGTCTTCGAGAATTTTTGCAGCAAGCCGCCGGAAATGCACGAGGGACTGCCGAAGACGGAGAAGAACACACAGTACCACGGCTTCGGACTGCGCTCCATCCGCTATATCATCGAGAAGTACGACGGGCATATGAGCATCGACACGAAAGACCAGATGTTCATCCTCTCACTTCTGCTGCCGCGTCCGCAGCAGTCGGCATGACGATTTACGCACAAAAAGAAACCAGTTTCGACACGAATGCGTTTCGTGTCGTTTTTTTGTGATAGAATCAGCACATCAAAGGGGGCGCTGCGCCCTCATAGAAAGGGAAAGGTGTCCATGAAACGCACAAAACTCTTGGCACTCTTGACATCCATCTCCTGTATTCTCCTGACGATTGTTCTGGTGGGCAGTTACTTCACGGCTGCTTACGCCATGATGATCAACAAGGAACTGGGCATCGTGACCACGAGCGTGGTGACGGATGACCCCAGCAAGAACGCTACCTATTATGCCTCCAGTTTCCTGAAGGAAGACGGTACGCGTGACGATGATGCGCTGACCGCGTGGCAGAAGGCGCTGTGTGAGCAGATTCAGGGCGAAGGCTCTGTGCTGCTGACGAACAACGGCGCGCTGCCGATGGAAAAAGGGCTGGGCGTGACCGTTTTCGGCCGCGGCGCAGTTGATACCATCTATGGCGGCACGGGTTCCGGTCAGGTTGATACCAGCAAGGCAGCGACAATGACCAGCGCGCTCACGGCGGCGGGTCTGAACGTCAACACCGCGATGATGGACTGGTACAGCGCGCAGATTGCGCAGATGAAGGAAGACAAGACCAACCGCTCCACGCCCGGCATGTTCACCGAATATGCGGACGTTCCGGCGGCGACCCGCATTGCCGAGGTTTCGGCGGACGCGGTGGCAACTTCCGGCGTGAATCTGGACGGCTACAAGGATGCGGCGATTGTCGTTATCGGACGCTCCGGCGGCGAAGGCGCTGACCTGTACACCGGCGAATTCACCGACGGTACGTCGTACTTTGAATTGCAGGATTCCGAGCGCGAGCTGCTCAAGTATGTGGCTTCGCAGGGCTTCAGCAAGACGATTGTGCTGATTAACTCCTCCAACGCCATGGCGATGGACTGGGTGAACAATCCGGAATACGGCGTGGATGCCTGCCTGTGGATCGGCGGCCCCGGTCAGTACGGTCTGAACGCGGTGGCGCAGATTCTGGTGGGCGACGTGAACCCCTCTGGCCGACTGGTGGACACCTACTCCGTGTCCTCCCTGTCCTCCGCAGCGATTCAGAACTTCGGCTCCTACGTCTACACCAATGCGGATGAAGAGACGGGCACGGTCGGCGGCGTGACGATTGACGGCGTGCCGGGCGACAAGACGAAGGTGCGCTATGCGATTCACTATCTGGTGGAATCCGAAGGCATCTATGTCGGCTACAAGTACTACGAAACGCGCTATGAAGATGCGGTCATGGAGCAGGGCAACGCGTCCGGCAATGCGGGCATCTTCGCGTCCAAGGGCGACAGCTGGGTGTACGGCGAGGAAGTCGCGTACCCCTTCGGCTATGGCATGTCTTACACCACGTTTGAACAGGCGCTGGAAAGCGTGACCTACGACGCTGCAACCGACAGCTTCACCGTGCTGGTGAAGGTGACGAACACGGGCAACGTCGCAGGCAAGGAAGTCGTGCAGGTCTACGGTCAGCAGCCGTACACCGAATTCGACCGCGCGAACGCGATTGAGAAGGCGTCTGTGCAGCTTGTCGGCTTCGGCAAGACGAACATCCTCCAGCCCGGTGAATCCGAGACCGTCTCCGTGACGGTTGACCGCAAGGAATTGACGGTTTACGACGAACATGTCAACAAAACCTACATTCTCGAAGCGGGTGACTACTACCTGAGCGTTGGTCTGGATGCACACGACGCGGTGAACAACATCCTCGCGGCGAAGGGCTATGCCCCCATCGCACAGGAAACGCCGGCTGCGGAAGGCGCAGAAGAGGCGGAAACCGCAACGCTGACCGCGAACGGCGCGGCGGCGATGGATGCCCCTGGCGACGCGGCAAAGGTCTATAAGTTCACGGTCGACAGCGACGACAATGCGACGTACAGCGTGTCCGGCACGGGCTACAAGATTACCAACCAGTTCGGTGATGCGGATCTGAACAGCTACGGCGAGAACCTCGTGACGTACCTGTCCCGCAGCGACTGGCAGGGCACTTGGCCGGTTTCTTATGACAGCCTGACGGCGAACGACGCTATTATCAACGGTCTGCAATTCAACTACACGGCGGAAGCACCCGACGAGACGGCCATTACGGGTTCAACCGCGACGAACTACACCTTGGCGAACCTGATTGGCAAGGACTACGACGACCCGATGTGGGTGGATCTGCTCAATCAGCTGACGCTGACGGATTTGGCGGAACTGGTTGGCCACTCCGGCTACGGCACGCGGGCAATCGACTCCATCGGTCTGCCCGCGACGGTGGCAGCGGACGGCCCGCAGGGCATCAAGGCGACGTATGCCGGCAACAACTCCACGGTGGCGTACACCTCCGAACCGGTCATGGCGGCGACGTTCAACACGGAAATCCTCTACAATGTCGGCCTGTCGATGGGCGAAGACGCGCTGCGCTCCGACAACCGCGTGGTTGGCTGGTATGGCCCGGCGATGAACATCCACCGCACGCCTTACTCCGGCCGTAACTTCGAGTATTACTCCGAGGACGGCTTCCTGTCCGGCAAGATGGCGGCGCAGGAAGTGGCAGCGGCTCGCTCGAAGGGTCTGGTCGTCTACATCAAGCACTTCGCGCTCAATGACTTTGAGACGTACCGCCAGTCGGTCGCAACCTTCGCGACGGAACAGGCGATTCGTGAAATCTACCTGAAGGGTTTCCAGTACGCGGTGGAAGAGGGCGGTGCGAACGCCGCCATGACCTCCTTCAACCGTATCGGCACGCGCTGGGCGGGCGCGCACAGCGGACTTTGCAACGAAGTTCTGCGCAAAGAATGGGGCTTCGTCGGCGTGACGCTGACGGACGCTGTTATGGCGAACCGCAACTGGATGGACGTTTCCATCGGTCTGGAAGCGGGCAATGACACTTGGCTGTCCTCCGGCGACTGGCTGGTGTCGAAGATTGAAGGCTGGGCGGCGGAAGACGGCAAGCTGCTGAACAACCTCCGCACTTCGGCGAAGAACTTCCTCTATACCTACGCGAACTCCGCCGCTATGAACGGCATGAACGAAACCAGCCACGTCGTCCACACGACGTCTTGGGTCGAGACGGACATGCTGATTGCGCGCATCGTGCTGATTGTGCTGACAGCGCTCTTCGGTCTCGCGATGCTGGTGTCCTACTTCATGGACGTCAAGAAGAAGGCGGCGCCCGCTGACCGCAAGACGGTTTCGATTGCCGCAGCGGTGATTGCGGTGCTGGCGGCTATCTTCTACATCATCATTGACACGGCTGCGACCACGAAGATGAACTTCGACGCGGTTGTGCTGGTGCTGCTCCTCGTGTCGGCAGTGTGCTACCTCGTCGCGGGCGTGAAGAAGATTGGTCTGCTGGCGGCGGCTGGTCTGGCATGCACACTGGTTGCGTGGTTCCGTTATCTGGTGACGGAAATCAACTTCCGCATGGATGACCTCGTGCTGATTTTCGGCGGCACGTCCACCATCGGCGCTCTGGGCGTTCCGTTCATCCTCTCCTTCATCCTGATGCTGCTCGCCGTGATTTCGGGTGCTGTCCTGATGACGGGCGCGATGGGGTCGGAAAAGAAGTAATACTATTTCCAAATTCACCCGCGCCATCTGCTTGCGCCGCGAATTCTCATTTGGGAATAGTATAAGCCAGTCAAAAAACGTCCGCGCAGGGGAGCGAACGCTTCCCTGCGCGGACATGAAGACACTGCTGGGGAATGTGATATGCTCCCTCTATGAGAGACAGTAAAAAACCAAACTGTCAATCATGGAGGGAGCATTTTATGGGATATCAGCAAAAGGCAAATTCAGAAAGAAAAGCATGCGTGACGTGGCAGCAGAGGCAGGCGTAAGTCAGGAAACATCTCGGCGGTGGATCGTGCAGTATGAAGCAGATGGGGCAGCGGCGAGAGTCTCTGCATGATGGGGCAATTTCATACGGGATAATAAAACAGGGGGACAAGCCGCATTTCAGGCTTGCCCCCATTGCTTTGCTTACAGCAGCTGAATATTTGCCTTCCTGCACGCCTCCTGCACGTCCAGCGGCCACAGGCTCGCCTGCACCTCGCCCACATGCGCTTTGCGCAGCAGGTAGACACACATGCGGCTCTGCCCGATGCCGCCGCCCATCGTCTGGGGCAGCTCGCCGTTGAGCAGTGCCTTCTGGAATGGCAGCTCCGCGCGCTCCTCGCAGCCGCGAATCGCCAGCTGACGGCGCAGCGCGTCCGGGTCAACGCGGATGCCCATGCTCGACACTTCCAGCGCAATGTCCAGCAGCGGGTCGTAGAGCAGAATGTCACCGTTGAGTGACCAGTCGTCGTAGTCCGGGGCGCGGCCGTCGTGCATCTGTCCGGAACGCAGCGCACCGCCGATGCCCGTCAGGAACACCGCGCCGTATTCGCGTACCGCCCGGTATTCGCGTTCCTTCGGCGGCAGGTCGGGATACAAATCCTCCAATTCCTGCGACGAGACGAACGTGATGTCGTCGGGCAGTTCGGGCTTGATGTGCGGATAATGCGCGCAGACGAAGCCCTCCGTCTTGCGCAGGGTGAGGTAAATCGCGCGGACGGTCGCTTGCAGCGTCTCCATCGTGCGCTGCTTAGGGGTGATGATTTTCTCCCAGTCCCACTGGTCGACGAAAATCGAGTGGATGTTGTCGGTCGTTTCGTCGCGGCGGATGGCGTTCATGTCCGTGTACAGCCCTTCACCGGGCTGGAAGCCGTACGTTTTGAGCGCCTGACGCTTCCATTTCGCCAGCGAATGGACGATTTCCGCCGTTTCGCCGGTTTCAAGAACGTCAAAGGATACCGGTCGTTCGACGCCGTTCAGGTTGTCGTTCAGACCGCTGCCGGGCGTGACCATAATCGGCGCGGACACACGGGTCAGGTTCAGCGCGCGGGCTAACTCCGTCTCGAAAAAATCCTTGACCAGTTTGATGGCGATTTCCGTATCCCGCAGGTTCAGCACGGGATTGTAATTCTTGGGGATAATCAGGTGCATAACGCCTTTCCTCCTTGCCGTAGCATAATTGCTAACAGTATAGCACAAAATTCGGCTGAAGCGAACCATTCTGCGCGTAAAAACACCGAAAAAGCAAAGACCGAAACCCTTGACAACGCCCGCAAAAAGCATTATACTGACCTTGTCCCGCAATGAAGGGGAACGCTGGAAGTTCCGTCTGTTCCAGAGAGCCGCGTGCTGGTGGAAGCGCGGTCAGACGCCTGTCAGCCGCTCGCCCCGGAGCGCAAACCGGACGAAGGGTTCGGCGAATGGCGCACGTTACGCGCAAGAGAGGTTCGGCACGTCCGGACAAGCAGAGTGGTACCGCGAAACATCCGTTTCGTCTTTGCAGAATTTGCAGGGGCGGAACGTTTTTTTGTTCCGTCCGAGAAAAGCAGGGAGGAAGCATCATGGAATTCAAACCCTATGACCCCAAAGCCATCGAACCGAAGTGGCAGAAGCGCTGGGCGGACAGTCACGTTTTCGAGGCGAAGAACGACTACACCATGCCGAAATTCTACGGCCTGATTGAGTTCCCGTATCCGTCGGGACAGGGGCTGCACGTCGGGCATCCGCGCTCCAATACCGCGATGGACATCATCGCCCGCAAGCGCCGCATGGAGGGCTGCAATGTCCTTTTCCCCATCGGCTGGGACGCCTTCGGTCTGCCGACGGAGAACTACGCCATCAAGAACAAGGTTCACCCCGCCATCGTGACGAAGAAGAACATCGACCACTTCCGCGAGCAATTGCAGAAAATCGGCTTCTCCTTCGACTATTCCCGCGAGGTCAACACCACCGACCCGTCCTACTACCGCTGGACGCAGTGGATTTTCCTTCAGCTGTTCAAGCACGGGCTGGCGTACAAGTCCGAAATGCCGATTAACTGGTGCCCCAGCTGCAAGTGCGGTCTGGCGAATGAGGAAGTTGTCGGCGGCGTGTGCGAGCGCTGCGGCACGCAGGTCATCCGCAAGGTCAAGAAGCAGTGGATGCTGAAGATTACCGCCTATGCCCAGAAGCTGCTCGACGGCTTGGACACGGTGGACTTCATCGACAAGGTGAAGGTGCAGCAGCGTAACTGGATTGGCCGCAGTGTCGGCGCGGAAGTGGATTTTTCCCTGACCGTGCCGGGCGAGAAGGTGCGCGTTTTCACCACGCGCCCGGATACGCTCTTCGGCGCGACGTACATGGTCTTGTCCCCTGAGCATCCGCTGATTGACAAGCTGAAGAACCAAATCACCAACTACGACGCGTGCATGGCGTACCGCGCGGAAGCCGCGAAGAAGAGCGACTTTGAACGCGCCGAGCTGGCGAAGGACAAGACGGGTCTGCAGATTGAGGGCGTCCGCGCCGTCAACCCCGTCAACGGCAAGGAAATCCCGATTTGGTTGAGCGACTATGTTCTGATGACCTACGGCACGGGCGCAATCATGGCTGTTCCGGCGCACGACACCCGCGACTGGGAGTTTGCGCACAAGTTCGGCATCCCGATGATTGAGGTCGTCGCGGGCGGTAATATTGAGGAAGCAGCATATACCGATATTCAGGACGGCGTGATGGTCAATTCCGGCTTCCTTGATGGCATGAAGGTCGCGCAGGCGAAGGAAGCGATCATCGAGTATCTGGAGAAGAACGGGCTGGGCGAGAAGAAGGTCAACTACAAGCTCCGCGACTGGGTGTTCAGCCGCCAGCGCTACTGGGGTGAACCCATCCCGATTGTGCACTGCGACAAGTGCGGTATGGTGGCTGTGCCGGAAGATCAGCTCCCTGTGACGCTGCCGATGGTGGACAACTACGAGCCGACCGATTCCGGCGAATCCCCCCTGTCCGTCATGCACGACTGGGTGAACACCACCTGCCCGTGCTGCGGCGGCCCGGCGACGCGCGAAACCGACACCATGCCCCAGTGGGCAGGGTCAAGCTGGTACTTCATGCGCTATTGCGACCCGCACTGCGAAACAGCCATTGCCTCGCCCGAAGCGCTTCGCTATTGGCTGCCTGTGGACTGGTACAACGGCGGCATGGAGCACACGACCCTGCATCTGCTGTACAGCCGTTTCTGGCATCTGTTCCTGCATGACATTGGCGTGATTCCCGCGCCTGAACCCTACCAGAAGCGCACCAGCCACGGCATGATTCTGGGCGAGAACGGCGAGAAGATGTCCAAGTCGCGCGGCAACGTCGTCAACCCGGATGATATTATCGACGAAATCGGCGCGGATGCGTTCCGCGTGTACGAGATGTTCATGGGCGCATTCGATCAGGCGATTCCGTGGAGCACGCAGAGCGCGAAGGGCTGCCGCCGCTTCCTTGACCGTGTGTGGCGCTTGCAGGAGAATGTGACGCCCGACGAGGGGTACAGCGAGAAGCTGAACACCCTCATGCACGAAACAATCAAGAAGGTTTCGACGGACTATGAAGCCATGAAGTTCAACACTGCCATCGCGCAGATGATGACGCTGGTGAATGAGATGGTTTCCGTCGGCAGTGTGACGCGCGGGGAACTCAAAACCCTGCTCCTGCTGCTCAACCCCGTTGCGCCGCACATCACGGAAGAAATGTGGGAGAATCAGGGCTTCGGCGGCACGATGACGTATCAGAAGTGGCCGACGTGGGACGAAGACGCGCTGGTGAAGTCGGAAATCGAAATCGCCGTGCAGGTCTGCGGCAAGGTTCGCGGCCGCGTGATGATTCCCGCCGACATGACGAAGGAACGCGCGGAGACGGAACTCCAGCAGCTGCCGGAAATCCAGAAGATCCTCGCGGGCAAGACTGTGACGAAGGTCATCTTCGTGCCGGGTCGTCTGGTGAACTTCATCGCGAAGTAATTTGGTTGTATACAAATATCGCCACGGGAGAAAAACAATCTCCTGCGGCGATAATTTTTTTGCGGACTGGTTGTATACAAGGTGCTTTTCTCACTCTCGCCACCCTCTAACTGCCCCGCGCACGCACACAACCAGCGGCAGCGCCGCCATCATTCCGACCACGCCGCCCGCCATGCCGCCGAAGGCAATCGCAAGCAGTACCGCCAGCGGATGCAGCCGCGTCGCGCCGGAGAGTAGACGCGGGGAGAGCAGGTTCGCTTCCACCTGCTGCACAAGGCAAATTGCCAGCAGTGTCCACAGCGCTGCCGTCCAGCCGCTTTGCAACGCCAGCAGCACCGCCGGAACGCCCGCAATGAACGGCCCGATGTACGGAATCAGCTCCATCACGCCCATGAACAGCCCCAGCAGCAGTGCGCCGGGCGTACGCGTGAGCAGCAGCGCAAGGGCGGTCATGGCGGCGACGAACAGCGAGAGAATCAGCTGTCCGCGCAGGTACAGGGCGGATTCGCGGCGCATTTCACGGGCGGCACGGATGCCGCGCGCACGGTATTTGACGGGCAGAACCAGCGACAGCAGGAGGCAAAAGCGCTTGCGGTCACGCAAAAAGTAAAACGACAGCAGCGGTGCAAGCAGCCATTGGCTGACGCTCCCGGTCAGGCGGCGAATCCCGCTGACGAGCGTTGCGGCAAGCTGCCCCGCGGCAGCGCTGATGCGCGAGAACAGCTCCGCCTGCATGTCGCCGAGGGGGATACCGCGCGCTTCGAGCGCAGCACTCCATCGGGCGAGCAGCTCCCGCAGGCTGTCCAGCAGCGCGGGCAGGCGCGACATGAGCTGCGCACTCTGCCGCAAGAGGGGCGGAATCAGCCCCCAGAGCATTCCCAGCACTGCGCCGAGCAGTGTCAGCAAGGCGATCGCCGCCGCCGCGCCGCCGGGCAGCCGCTTTTCCAGTACTTTGCACAGCGGCAGGGACAGCAGCGTCAAAATGCCCGCGACTGCCAGCAACGACAGCATCGACATGATCAACGACCAGAATGCGATCACCAGTGCGACCGTGCCTGCGATCAGCAGCCCCGCTGTCCATTTGCGCCGCGTGACGGCTTTCTCCATGCGCTTTTCCTCCTTTCGCAGCGGATGGGAAAACGGGCAGGACGCATGATGGTGCAATCCTGCCCGCCTCCATTATTGCTGTCCTTCGCTCATGTCCTGCACGGCTTTCTTGACTTTGTTTGCGCCTTTCTGGACATCCTGACGAATGCCGGGCAGCATCATCAGCCCGATACCCATTGCCAGACCGACTGCCGAGCCAATCAGCATCTTGTTCACTGCGTTTCCCTCCCTTCCAAGAGAATTTCGCCTTCCGGAACGAGAACATCGCCGTCGGGTGAAGCGGAAAAGTGGCGGATGCGCCGCCGGCCGTCGCGGAAATCGTCAATCAAACCGAGGGAGACCTCCAGCTCACTGACGAGCAGATTGTCCGCGCTGATGAGCACATCCGTCACGCAGCCGAGGGTCAAGCCGCGCGTATCCTTGACAGTGCGCAGGCGGAAATCCGTTTTGCGGGGCAGGTGCGTTGGGCAGGCGCGGAGGATGACGGAAACGTCGCCAAGCAAGGCAATGCTGTCCCTCGCGACCCACTTTGCGCCGCCGAACCCGCGCCGGACAATCAGCCCACGCAGCGCGTGACCGTCGTTTTCGAGCACGGCGCGTTCCACATGCCCCTGCGAGCGCCCGCGCAGCACGGCGGGAAGCCCCAGCACACGCGTCAAATGCACGTCACAGGTCATCAGCGTCCTGCACGGGTTCTTCGTCCGCGTCCTCCCACGGCACGCCTGTCCACGAGCCAAGCACGTCGGTGTGGCTCATGCGGCGCTGAGCATCCGCAAGCGTTTTCACCAGCGGACTGGGGTGCAAGGGTCGTTTTCTGTCCATGCGGCATTCCTCCTTCCGAGATGCAGTCTGCCCGGCTTTGGAGGAGCGCATGATGGGAATCCCTGCTTGTCCGGGAAAAATGGACGTAATACGATTTCCAGATTCAACTGCGCCATCTGCTTGCGCATCTTGGCGCATTCTTATCTGGAAGTAGTATAAAGCAGGATTTTTCGCGAAAAAAGGCGAATTAGGTGGATGGACGGCGGCGGTCGGACTATCGCCACCACCGTACAACTCGGCGGCGCGTGCATGGACAAGCTGCGGAAAATGGTGTATGACAGCAGAAAGGAAGGATAAAAATGGATGACCGGTACTTCCAAATCGTTGACCGCTGCCTCCTCGATTGGGATGTGATGCAGCTTTTTCCCGGCGCACCGCAGGACGAGTACGAGGCGGAAGCCTACGCTATTGCCGCGCGGCTGCCGGGTTGCCGATGCGAATCCGACGTGCAGCAATGCCTGTACGAAGTGTTTGCTGCTGCATTCGGAGAACTTGCGCCGGAGCGGGATGCGTGCAAGGAAACGGCGGAGCGGATTTGGGCAGAAATCAAGGCATGAGAGAAAAGCATCCCGGAGAGGCGAAAAGTGCGTGCTCTGGGGGCTTGACCTCTTTGAGCAACTCAGAAAGAGAAGGATGAACAGATGGATGCAATGCACGTTGTAATAGGCGCAGTTTTTTTCGTCATTGTTATAGTGATAGGTATCTGTGCCTCAGAGAAAAAAGTGACGGTACAGTTCAAAAATCCAGAAACCGGGAATATACTTTATTCCGGAAAAGGAAATTCAGTAGCTAGCGCACTGCTTGACGGCTTTGATAAAATGTATCGCAATCTTTCCACAAACTCACGTGAGGAAACCCTCGAAAACAGGTTGGCAACCATGAAACAAGCAGTGGAGGATAACAGACACTACTTGAAAAAAAGAGACGTAGAAGTCTGTAAAGAGTACATTCAAAAAGTTCAAAGTTTGTTGACGCAGAAGGAACAAGAGCGGCGTGTGCGCCAAGAAAATACCGCTATCCAAAGAAGCCAGCAGTGCGAAAGAACAAAAGCGCTTACAGAACGCCAACGCTATATTGCAGAACAAAGAAGGATGCTATCTGCATCCATGCGATACGATGTTCTGCGCCGCGACAAATTCCGCTGCGTTCTCTGCGGTGCGACTGCAAAAGACGGTGTACAGCTACATGTAGATCACATTCGTCCGCTATCCAAGGGTGGAAAAACGGAAATGTCCAATTTGAGGACGCTCTGTGACCGCTGCAATTTGGGCAAAGGTGCAAAAATCGAATAAGCAAAGCGCATCAATCCCCTTGCAATTCTGTCACACCCTGCTATATAATAGGAACCGAAACAAACCACCGCAGGAGGTACACACCCATGAAAATCACCATTCTGGACGGCGCTGTGGAGAATCCCGGCGACCTGAGCTGGGATGCCCTCGCCGCCTTGGGCGACTTGACTGTCTACGATTACACCGCGCCGGAGGAGATTCTCTCCCGCATCGGCGACGCGCCGATTATCCTCACCAATAAGACGCCCATTACCCGCCAAACGATGGATGAATGCCCGAATCTGCGCTACATCGGTGTGCTGGCGACGGGCTTCAACGTCATTGACATTGCGGCGGCGAAGGAAAAGGGCATCGTTGTCGCAAATGTTCCGTCCTATGGCACGCAGGCGGTCGCGCAGTTCGTGATGGCGCAGCTGCTGGAAATCTGCCACCGTATCGGCCATCATAACGACGCGGTGCAGCAGGGGCGCTGGACGGCTTGCCGAGACTTCTCCTTCTGGGATTATCCGCTGATGGAGCTGGCGGGCAAGACGTTCGGCATCGTCGGCTACGGGCGCATTGGTCAGGCGACGGCGGAACTCGCCCGCGCGTTCGGCATGAATGTCATTTATTACAGCCGCCACGGATCGGGCGAAGGCTATGTGCCGCTGGATGAACTGTACGCCCGCAGCGACATTGTGTCCCTGCACTGCCCGCAGACCCCGGAGAACGTCGGCATGATTGACAAAACCGCGCTGGCGAAGATGAAAGACGGCGTGATTTTGCTCAACACCGCGCGCGGCGGGCTCATCAACGAAGCGGATTTGCGGGATGCTTTGCTGTCCGGCAAGGTGTACGCCGCCGCATCGGACGTGGTGTCCACCGAGCCGATTCGGGCGGACAACCCGCTGCTGGGGCTGGACAACATGATTATCACGCCGCACATCGCGTGGGCAAGCCACGAGGCGCGCCAACGGCTGATGGATACGGCAGTGGAGAATGTACGAAACTTCTTGAATGGGACGCCGAGCAACAACGTGGCGAAGTAAAAAATAATCCCCCGGAACGCGCAAAACCCGCCGTTCCGGGGGCATCTTTTTCCTTTTCCATCCCGCAAGGAAACAAACGCCCGCCCGGATTGTAAACCTGCGCGGAATTTTCGGCGAATGTGTGTCTTTTTGCGCCGAAATGTGCTACAATGAGTCGTTACGAAGCATAAGGAGGCAGCAATGAAGAAGCTGAAGCTGGCGTGGCGATATGTCCGCCGTCACTGGTGGCAGTACATTCTGGGCATTCTGGCGCTGTTCATTGTGGACGAGGTGAATACCTATGTGCCGCGGTTCACAGGCGAAATTACCAACGGGCTGGATCAGCACACGCTGGATATGGGCGGCGTGATGGGGTTGGTCTGGAAGATTGTGCTGATTGGCGTAATTATCGCGGTGGGGCGTTTTGCGTGGCGCTTTTTCCTGTTCGGGTCGGCGCGGTCGATTGAGAAGGAATTGCGCAGCGATTTGTTCGCGCACCTATCCTCACTCTCGCCGCACTATTACAACGAGCACAAGACCGGCGACCTGATGGCGCGCTTCATCAACGACCTGCAGGCGGTTCGCACGCTGGTGGGCATGAACGTCATCAGCGCATTCGACGCGACGGTGATGCTGCTGCTGGTGCTGTGGCAGATGATGACGTATGTCAGCCCGAAATTGACGGGTGTGGCGGTGCTGCCGCTGATTCTCATCATCTTCGGCGATTACTTCTACGGCAAGGTGATGCACAAGCGCTTTCTGGCCAAGCAGCAGGCGTTCTCGACGCTGACGGATCAAGTGCAGGAAACGGTGTCGGGCATCCGCGTGATTAAATCCTTCGTGCAGGAACGCAAGGAGCTGTACGCCTTTGCGAAGACGACGCTGTTCACGAAGGAAAAGAATCTCGGCGTTGTGCGCCTGCAGGCGCTGGTGATGCCGCTGCTGGACTTGATTGTCGGTATAGCGAGTCTGCTGACGCTGGCTTACGGCGGCTATCTGGCGATTTACGGCGAAATCAACATCGGGCAGTTCATCAGCTTTAACTCGTATGTGACGATGCTGGTGTGGCCGATGATGGCGGTGGGCGAGTGCATCACGAGCGTCAGCCAGGGGCTGGCGAGCCTGCGTCGCATTCAGGAGATTTTTGACGCGAAGCCGGAAATCGTGGACGGCGACATGGTGGACCCTTCGATTCAGACGCTCAGGGGCGATATCGACATTGAACACCTGTCCTTTGCCTATCCCGACCAGCCGACCGTGCCGGTGCTGGAAGATGTGTCAGTGCATGTGAAGGCGGGCGAGACGCTGGCGGTGCTGGGGCGCACCGGTTCGGGCAAAAGCACGCTGCCGAGCCTGCTTATGCGCCTGTACGACGTACCGGACGGCATGATTACCATCGACGGACACAACCTGCGCGAAATCCCGCTGGCGGCGCTGCGCAGGAATATCGCCTGTGTGCCGCAGGATAACTTCCTCTTTTCTGACACGCTGCAGAACAACATCGCGTTCGGCTCAGACAACAAGTCGCTGGATGCGGTGCAGGAGGCAGCGAAAAACGCCTGCATCCACGATAACATCATGGAGTTCCCCAAGCAGTACCAGACGCTGGTGGGCGAACGCGGCGTGACGATTTCCGGCGGTCAGAAGCAGCGTTCCTCCATCGCCCGCGCGCTGATGAAGGATGCGCCGATTCTGCTGCTGGACGATGCGCTCTCTGCTGTTGATACGGACACAGAACGGCAAATACTGGATAACCTGCGCCGCCTGCGCAAGGGTCGCACGACCATCATCGTAGCGCACCGCATTTCTACCATTCAGGATGCCGACCACATTCTTGTGCTGGACGAAGGCAAGGTGGAGGAGTACGGCACGCACGAGGAGCTGCTGAACAACGGCAAGTTGTACGCAAGCCTGTACCGCAAGCAGCAGCTGGAAAAGGAACTTCACGAGGAAGGAGGCGCTGCACATGCGGAGTAAGTTCGGGGATAACGAGCCGCAGGACGTTTCGTATCACGGCAACGCCTTCCTGCGCCTGATGGGCTACATCAGGCCCTACTGGAAAACGGTTGCGCTGTGCTGTGTGCTGGTGGGGCTGCTGACGGTGTTCGACATTGCCCGCCCGCGCATCATCGGCGACGCGATTGACAAGTACATCACCCAGCAGAGCGCGCAGGATCTGCCGCCGGAAACGCGCTTTCAGGGCATCCTGATTGCGGCGGGGCTGTATGTGGCGATTCTGCTGCTGCAATTTGTCTGCAACCGCCTGCAGTACCTGAAGATTCAGGAAACCGGGCAGAACATCGTTTATACCCTGCGCAATGAGCTGATGGCGCATGTCGAAAGCCTCTCCATGCGCTTCTTCGACTTGACGCCTGTGGGCAGAATCGTTACGCGCATCACCAACGACACCGAGGCGGTCAATGACCTGTATGCCAACACGATTGTCCGCCTGTTCCGAAACGTCGTCAAAATCATCGGACTTGCCATTATTATGATGGTGATGAACTTCCGCATGGCAATGCTGTCGTTCGTGCTGGTACCGGTGATGGCGGTGCTGACGGTGGTGTTCCGCAAACTGAGCCGCAAGACGTACCAAATCGTCAAGACGCGCATTACGACGCTGAATACTTTTTTGAGCGAGCATTTGTCGGGAATGCGGGTCATCCAGATTTTCGCGCGTGAGAAGGAGAAATGCGCCGAGTTTGAGGAAAAGAACGAATCCCTCTACCGCGCGGGCGTACGCGAAATGATGGTGTTCGCCATCTTCCGCCCGTCGATTTACTTCCTGTCCGTTATCGCAATGGCGATTATTCTGGGCGGCGGCAGCGCGCTGGTGCTGGACGGCGTGATTTCCATCGGTATGCTGTACACATTCACGGAGTACATTTCCCAGCTGTTCACGCCCGTGCAGGAGCTGGCGGAGCAGTTCACGACGCTGCAAAGCGCCATTGCGTCCGCCGAGAAAATCTTCACCCTGCTGGACGAAAAGCCCATGCTGTCCGACAAGGAAGACGCGAAGAAGTTGCCCGCTGTGCGCGGCAAAATCGAGTTCGACCACGTCTGGTTCGCGTATGACAACGTGAACTGGGTGCTGAAGGACGTGTCCTTCACCATCGAGCCGGGGCAGAAGGTGGCGTTCGTCGGCGCGACGGGCGCGGGCAAATCCTCCATCCTGAATCTGATTGGGCGCTATTATGACGTGCAGAAGGGCAGCATCCGCGTCGATGGCGTGGATGTGCGCGACCTGACCCGCGACCAGCTTCGTGCCGCTATCGGGCAGGTACAGCAGGATGTGTTCATCTTCACGGGCGACATCAAGAGCAACATCCGCCTGCGCGACGAGGAAATCACTGATGAGCAGGTACGTCAGGCGGCGGAATACACCAATGCGTCGCGGTTCATCGAGCGGCTGCCGAACGGCTACGATGAGCATGTGACGGAGCGCGGCGCGACGTTCTCTGCGGGTCAGCGGCAATTGCTGTCGTTTGCCCGGACGCTGGCGCATGACCCGAAAATTCTGATATTGGACGAAGCGACGGCGAACATCGACACGGAGACGGAACAGTGGATTCAGGAAGCGCTGGAGCGGCTGATGCAGGGCCGCACGTCGATTATGGTCGCGCACCGCCTTTCGACCATTCAGCACGCTGACCGCATTATCGTGATGCACCACGGGCGAATTCGCGAATCCGGCACGCATCAGGAACTGCTGAAGCAGGACGGCATTTACAAGAAGCTGTATGAGCTTCAGCTGGCATAAAAAGAACAGGAAGCGGCAGAGCCTAATCTGGATGTTGATGATGCGGATAGATCCGCCGACGAAGGTGATAATGAACCTGTGGAAAAAGGAGCAGCTTGACGTGTGGGGCAGCCTTCGGGTTTCCGTTCCATAAAGAAAAAACCAATATGATAGAATCTGCATCATAAACAAAGCGACAAATCGGAATTTGACGGAGGTGAAATAGCAGATGAAAATTGAGAACAACATTCTAAAACATTATCTCAAAAATGTATACTTTATTACAGGTACAGCCTACGCGGGAAAGTCAACTACAGTAAAAATGCTTGCTGAACGATATAATATGGTTTTCTGCGGAGAAAACTATCATTCAAAGGTATCGGATGCTGTAGCAACACCAGATGCTCAGCCTGATATTTGCTTTTTGAAAACCCTAACTGATTGGAAAGAATTTGTTACTCGGACTCCCGAGGAGTATGAGCGTTGGATTTATAGCACATCAAAAGAAGCGGCAGAATTTGAGGTTGCAGAACTCATTTCGATATCACAGGATAGGAAAGTTATCGTTGATACGAATATTCCTGTTGGTATTCTTAAAGAAATATCCAACTACAATCATGTCGCTGTTATGCTCTCCCCTTTGTCTATGAGTGTTGACCGTTTCTTTGACCGAAGCGACCCTGAAAAGCAATTTCTTCTCAATGTTATCGAGAGTTGTGAAGATTCAAAAACGGTTATGGAGAATTATAGGCGAGGTCTGGAACTTATCAATGGTCAAAAGCACTATGATGAATATGCCAACAGCGGTTTTTTTACGGTAGTTCGGCAAGATACGCAGAAAGACACAAGAGAAGAAATTTGTGAGATAATTGCCAGACACTTTGGCTTGATTTGACAAATTCCGGTTTGTCGAACTGAATCAATATCCATAGCAACCATGCGCTACGGTGTGTGGCTGCTTATGTTTGCGGAAGGAACAGACGCAAACCGGCAGTCGATGAAGTGCCATCAGCTGCCGGTTTTGCATGGGCAATACCGCACAACTCGGCGGCGCGTCGGGTGATGTCTTTTCCGCCATCAGTCAATCGCGAAATGGGTGCAGGGACAAATGAAACGGGACGAAGTCCCCTGCTGTTCTTTTGCTGCACAGACGTTGACGAAGGGGCGGACTTCGTGCTATCATAGACGCTGTGTTCCGACTTTTTTCGACAAGAAGGCATCAATGACGATGAATCGTAAACTCTTTGCGAAGGGCTTCCGGCATGGAATCCCGATTGGGCTGGGCTACTTGTCCGTCGCGTTCACGTTCGGCATGAAGGCAGTGGCGGATGGCTTGTCGCCGCTCGAAGCGCTGCTGATTTCTATGACGAACGTCACCAGTGCGGGACAGTTCGCCGGGCTGCCGCTGATTCTCGCACAGGCGTCGTACCTCGAAGTCGCGCTGACGCAGCTGATTATCAACCTCCGATATGCGCTGATGAGCCTGTCCATCTCCCAGAAGATGGATTCGGATATGAACACACCGCGCCGCCTGCTCTTCTCTTTCATGAATACGGACGAGATATTCGCTGTCGCATCCAGTCAGCCGGGGAAGGTCAGTCACTGGTATTTGTATGGGTTGATGACCGCGCCGTACCTCGGCTGGTCGGTCGGTACGATTCTGGGCGCGGTCGCGGGCACGCTGCTGCCGGTTTTCCTCCGCAATGCGCTCGGTATCGCGATTTTCGGCATGTTCCTCGCCATCATCCTGCCGCCCGCGCGCAAGGAGAAGCCCGTGCGCATTGTCGTGCTGATGGCTATCGCGATGAGCCTGTGCTTCCGCTATGTGCCGATGCTCTCGCAGGTGTCCAGCGGGTTTGTCATCATCATCTGTGCCATTGCCGCTTCGGCGCTGGGCGCGTGGCTCTTCCCCGTGCAGGAGGAAGAAACGAAAGCGGGTGATGCGCAATGACGGCAAATTTTCCGATTTATCTGCTTGTGATGGCGGGTGTGACATACCTGATTCGGATGCTGCCGCTGACGATTTTCCGCAAGGAAATCAAATCAACGTTCATCAAGTCGTTCCTGCACTATGTGCCGTTCGCGGTGCTGGGGGCAATGACGATTCCCGACGTATTGTATTCCACGGGGGATATGCGCACGGCGGCGGTAGGTTTTGTGGTGGCGGTGATTCTGGCGTGGAAAGGGAAGAGTTTGCTGACGGTGGCGCTTGCGGCGTGTGCGGCGGTGCTGGCGGCGCAGGGGATTCTGCTGCTGTTCTGATGATTATAGCAACGAAAAAGGGGATTGTGTCCGAAATCAGGGACGCAATCCCCTTGCTTGTTATTCCAGACTGCCCAGCAGCGTCGGCAGAATCGCCGTGACGGTCAGCTCCGCCGCGGCACAGCTTGTCAGGTAAACCATGCCCCCTGCGACAAGCGCCGCCAAGACGGTCAGGGCAATCAGCAGCGCACGCCGGACGTGGTGCGGCTTCGTCATGACTGCCCACTGCTCTGCGCGTTCGGGTCGAAGAGGCTCATCAGGTGGGCGCTGCTGCTTTCGAGGGTCGACATGGCGCTCTTGATGGCGGACAGGTCATCCGCCGTCATTTTGTCGGGCTTAGCGCGCCCGATCAGATGGCGAAGGGCAGCTTCATCGTCCTTGACGCGCTTCTTCTCGTCCTTGTCCAGCTGCTTGCTGCACTGGTTCAAGGCAGCACTTACCTGCGCCAAAAGGTGCTGCGCCTGATTGATGGTGTCCATCAGGTCGCGGCGGAAAGCGTCCTGCGCGGCGTACTGCTCCGCATCGCGAATTGCTTGCTGAATTTCATCCTCGCTCATTTTGTTGTCGGCGGTGATGGTGATGGATTGGGCGCGTCCAGTGTCCTGGTCGCGCGCGGAGACGGTCAGGATGCCGTTGGTGTCAATATCGAACGTGACCTCAATTTTCGGCACGCCTGCCATTGCGCGGCGGATGCCCTTCAGACGGAACTTGCCGATGCTCTTGTTGTCCCGCGCCATCGGGCGCTCACCCTGCAGGACGTTGATTTCTACTGACGACTGGAACATGCCCGCCGTGGTGAATACCTGCTGATAGTGCACAGGCAGGGTGGAGTTGCGCTCGATGACGCGGGTCGCGACGCCGCCGACCGTCTCAATCGCCAGCGAAAGCGGGGTCACGTCCAGCAGCAGCAAGCCCGTGGAGTTCGTCAGCGTCGTGTGTTCATTCAGCGTGTCGCCCTGAATCGCCGCGCCCTGCGCCACGCATTCGTCGGGGTTGATGCTCTTGCTCGGCATGATGCCGGTCAGCTGGCGCACCTTCTCCTGCACGGCGGGAATGCGCGTCGAACCGCCGACCAGCAGCACCTTGCCCAGCTCGCTGGCGGCAATGCCCGCGTCGCTGAGGGCGCTGCGGACAGGACCTTCCGTCCGCGCAACCAAATCCGCCGTCAATTCATTGAACTTTGCGCGGGTCAGCGTCTGCTCCAAATGCACCGCCTGACCGCCGACTGTGCTGATAAACGGCAGGCTGATGGTGGTCATCTCGGTGACGGACAGCTCCTTTTTCGCCTGCTCTGCGGCTTCCTTCACGCGCACCATAGCCGCCAAATCGCGGTGAAGGTCAGCGTGATGTTCCCGCTGGAAAGCATCGCAGACGAAATTCACGATGCGCTCGTCGAAGTCATCGCCGCCGAGGTGGTTGTCGCCGCACGTCGCCAGCACTTCGATAACGCTCTCGCCAATTTCGATGATGGATACGTCAAACGTGCCGCCGCCAAGGTCGTAGACCATGATTTTCTGCGGTGCGCCGTTGTTCAGCCCGTAGGCAAGGGCGGCGCTGGTCGGCTCGTTGATGATGCGGCGGACGTTCAAGCCTGCAATGCGCCCCGCGTCCTTCGTCGCCTGACGCTGAATATCCCCGAAATACGCCGGGACGGTAATCACCGCGTCGGTGACGGGCTCGCCGAGGTAACTTTCCGCGTCCTGCTTCAGCTTGCGGAGAATCATGGCGCTGATTTCCTGCGGCGTGTAGCTTTTCCCGGCGATGGTCTTGCGCCAGTCCGTGCCCATATGGCGCTTGACGGACGCAATCGTGCGGTCGGCGTTGACTGCTGCCTGACGCTTCGCCGCGCTGCCGATGAGCCGCTCGCCGCTGTCGGTGAATGCCACGACGGACGGCGTTGTGCGCTCGCCCTTATCGTTCGGAATGATGGTTGCGCTGCCGCTCTCAACCACGGCGACGCAGCTGTTGGTGGTACCCAAGTCGATACCGATGATTTTGCCCATAAAGTTACACTTTCTCAAGGAAACTGATTCCTTGACCTTTTGCGCGATTCAGTTGCGCGCATTGCATACAGTTTTTTGTGTTGCGCAGGGGATTTCACTCCGCAGAGGCGAAAACCCTGCAACAAAACAAATCAAGCAGCATAGGAAAATTCCGCCAAATTAAGGGAGATTGCCACAGCTTCTTAATAGCACCGGCAGCACAGCGGACAGAACATCTGCAAAAAGCACAAACTCATGCACAGCTTCGACGGATCCATCGCCCAAGTGTTGTACCCGGATGCGTTCGTTTGATACGTCTGCCCTGCCTGCTGATACTGCCGCAAAAGCGCCTGATACGTCGCATTGTTCGGGCTGAGCTGTACCGCGCGCTTCATGTGTTCCAGCGCCTGAATCTGGTTTCCCGCGCCGTGGTTCGCCACGCCGGACAGGTAGTACCAGCGCGCATTCCGCCCCGTGCTGGGGACGTTCTGCAAAATGGAACACGCCGACGCGTACCGGCCGGCGAGAATATCGCGGATGGCAGCGCGAACCGGCTCGGAATCGCCCGCCTGCTCCTGCGGCGGGTTGACCTGCGTCTGATAGCCGCCGTAGCCGAATCCGCCGAAGAAGTCGCTGAACGGGTCATAGCCGCCCTGCTGACCATACGGATTGCCCTGCTGCTGTCCGCCGTAGGAATTGCCGCCATAAGAGCCGTATGGATTTCCGCCGTAACTGCTGCCGCCATACGGATTCTGCTGCTGCTGGCGGTTGGCGTACTTCTCCGGGTTCATCAGCATGTCGTAGGCTTCGTTGAGTTCGTTCATCTTTTTCGCCGCGTCGGGGTCGTTCGGATGCAAATCCGGATGACACTCCTTGGCTTTGCGGCGATACGCGCGCTTGATTTCATCTTGGCTGGCGGTTTCGGATACACCCAGCACTTTCCGCGGGTCTGTGACCATGCTCGTCAGCCTCCTTTCACCGGGGAATCGTCCCCGCTCTCTTTGGTTGTGTTGCCGCTGTGCTTCTTCTGCTTTTCGGCGCGGCGGTGGAGGAACTCGTTGTAGCTCTGCCAGACACCCTCATAGAGGATGTTGCGCAGAATATCCGCATCGGAGACGATAGGCAGCGACTCAAACGTCGCTGAGGCGTCGCCGAGCAGCAGCGTCAGCACGTCGCGCATGTCCTCTGGCTGACGCCCCATCAGCAGCACGGGATTGTAGCTGTGCTTGCGCGTGTCGGCATCGTAATCACAGGCGGCATCCACCATGTAGATGAACCGCCCCAGCGACGCACCGAACAGCCGCAGTGTGCGCGACCAGTAATCCTCCTCGCGCACGAACAGCGACGCCATCAGCGCCCCGAAGCAGTTTGCCGCCGCATCGGGGGACTCGCTCTGCGCCGCTTCCACCTCGCTCAGCGCCCGCAGGTTCTTCTCCAAATCGGCGCACTGGCGGGGATAATCTGCGCTGACCGCCTCGTAACGCTTTTTCAGCAGCTGCGCGGTCAGCCCGCCCGGCAGGGAGCGGTCGTCCTGCCAGTCGTCCAGCGCCTTGAAATACGCCAGCGCGATGGTCATATCGGCAGCGTAATCCGTCATCGACGTGCGGACGAAATCGTGCGCTTCCTTCGGGTGCGGCAGACAGCGCATCTGCCCGTGCGCTTCCGCCGGCTCATAGAGCGCAGAGAGGAAAATCGCCAGAAACGTCATGTCGTAGGTGAGCGTCATGCGGCCGCGAAAGCCGTGGCGGTCGCCCAGTGATTGGCATAATCCGCAGTACCATGCCCGATAGCGCTTTTTCTGCGCCTCATCGAGCGATTCCAGACAGGGTCTGACATAGCCGAACATTGTTTACGCCCTTTCGTCGAACTTGTGCTGGCATTTGGGGCAGGTGACGTGTTTTTCACCGCAGCCGCGCTTGAGGCGCAGGCGCGTTTTGCACTGCGGGCAGCGGAAATACTTGTAGGTCTTTATGCCCCTGAGCCGCAGGAAAAACTGGCGGATTTCCGTCTGCGCGTGCCCTGTTTTGTCCATGAACTGGCGATTTTCCTCCTGCCGCTTGGCAACGTTGCGGCTCAGCATCCGCCACAGGGCATATACATAGCACAGCATGGATAGGAAACTCGTCAGCGGCAGGCGGAACAGCGAAAGCAAACTGAAAACGATAGCGGCGATGAGCGCTGTGAAGCCGAGATTATCCGGGCCGTTGCGCCCCTGCATCCAGTTCGCGAGGGCGTTCTGCATCTTCGAGAAAAAGGACATCGGTGATTTCCTCCTTTGCTTTCGGAGCATAGTATACACCCCGAATTTGAGCCTAATGTGAACAAATGAAGAAGAAACCGCAACAAATTCGGCGGATACCCGCATTTTTGCAATTTTCGGATTCACCTGCGCCCGCTGCCTGCGTCTTGGCGCATTTTCATCCGAAAATCGCATGGTTTCAACCTATAAGAAATTCTGCGCCGATTGAAAAAAACCCTTCTTTGTGGTATGATAATTGCATGAGAGTTTCATGAGAAAATGAATGCGAGGTGCGTTGACGGTGCTGCTGCGGAATGGGCTGTTCTTTGCGGATGGCCATTTTTGGGAAAATCTGTGCGTCCGGCTGGAAAACGGGCGCGTGACAGCGATGGGCGAGGGCTTAGCGCCGTTGGCTGGCGAAGCTGTGATAGATCTGCAGGGGGATTTTGTCCTGCCGGGGTTCGTTGATGCGCACATCCACGCCTTCCGCGGGCATGACACGATGCAGGGCGAGGACGCGATTCGCCAGATGGCACGGGAGTTGTATCGGGAGGGCGTTGCGGCGTTCCTGCCGACGACCATGTCCGCCAGCGTGGAGGATACGCGCCGGGTGATTGCCGCCGTCCGCCGTGTGATGGATACGCCGGAGCAGCACGCCGCGCGGGTGCTGGGGGCGCACATGGAAGCGCCGTTCCTATCGCCGGAGAAGGCAGGGGCGCAGCGGAAGGAGTTTTTTCTGCATCCGAGCTGGGAGGCATTCCTTGACCTGACGGGCGGCGACATTCAGGCAGTGCGCGTCATTACGATGGCGCCGGAACTGCCCGGCGCGGAAGATTTCATCCGTAAGGCGGCGGAGAACGGCATCCACGTTTCCATCGGTCACACGGCAGCGACCGACGAACAGGTGCATCAGGCGGCGGAGTGGGGCGCGACCCGCGTCACCCACACCTACAACGCACAAACGCCGTTCACGCACCGCGCGCCCGGCGTTCCCGGCGCAGCATTGACGGATGACCGCCTATTCGCGGAGTTCATTGGCGACGGTGTTCACCTGCACGACGACGCGGTGAAGGTACTTCTGCGCTGCAAGGGGGCGGACAAAGCCGTTGCGATTACGGACAGCATGGAAGCGGCGGGCTTGCCGGACGGCGAATACGCCTTAGGCGGGCAAGCGGTCACGGTGCGCGGACACGAGGCGCGTTTGCACGACGGCACGCTGGCGGGCTCGGTGCTGCTGATGCGGCAGGCGTTCCAGAACCTGATGGCGCGCTATGGGCAGACACCGGAAAAGGCTGTGCGCATTTGCACGGAGAATCCCGCGCGTTCGATTAGCGCGTCAGGGTTCGGGACGATTTGCGTTGGGGCAAACGCGCCCCTCACAAGGTGGGGGGAGGATTTCGCTTGGAAGGGAATCCTTGGGTAAAGGAAATTTTGGGTTTTGACATACTTGTCTTTCTTTTTCTGGCTGAATTTGATTGGAACAGGGGGAATCGCCTCTGCGGAGGCGAAATCCCAACGAAACACGCGGAAATTGCATGAAGAAGTCACCAACTCAATCGCGCGAAAGGGTCAAGGGGCAATGCCCCTTGCGGAGTCCAGAGGCAGAGCCTCTGGCTTGAAAGGAGGCTGCAGCACCCATGATGAAAATCGACTTGAGCGGACAGTGGCAGGTGAAGCTGGACGCGGAAAAACAGGAAACCATGCCGCAAGCGTACCCGGAGACGATGATGCTGCCGGGGACAACATCGGCGGCGGGGCTTGGAATGCCGAATCCCGCCAAGGAAACGGGCTGCCTGACCGACGCGTATCGCTTCGAAGGCGCGGTGTGGTTCATGCGCACGTTCACCGCGGGAGACTGGACGGGCGAGCAGACGATGCTCACGCTGGAACGCACCCGCAAAACCACCGTCTACCTCGATGGTCGCCCCATCGGGCATCAGGAGAGCCTCTGCACGCCGCACCGCTACTTCCTGCCGCCTGTGCACGCTGGCGAGCATACCCTTGTCATCCGCGTGGATAATACCGATTATCCCACGCGCGGCGGGCATTTGACCAGCCCTGATACGCAGAGCAACTGGAACGGCATCACCGGCGAAATCAGCCTGACTGTCGCCCATACACTGCTGACCGACCTCACCGTGCGCCCGGACTTGCGGCGCGGCTGCCTGCGTGTGCATGGGCATATCATCGGCGCGCCCGACGGTGTGGCGGGCATCGTGCTGCCGGGGCAGATGGAGCATCTGCTGCCGTACCGCCGGGGCGTGCTGGACGGGGAATGCCCGCTCAAGGGCAATGAAGCCTTCTGGGACGAAGCGCATCCCGAAATCCACACCATCTCCATTGACCTCGACGGCGATGTGTACGAAACGACATTCGGCTTGCGCGATGTGCGGACGCTCAGCCGGCGGCTGCTCATCAACGGGCGCGAAACCTTCCTGCGCGGCAAGGTCGATAATCTGCTGTACCCCAAAACCGGGTACACGCCAACGGACGTCGCGTCGTGGATGACGATTTTGGGCATTGCGAAGGAATATGGCATCAACCATTACCGCTACCATACCGCCTGCCCGCCGGATGCGGCATTCACGGCGGCGGATCTGCTTGGCGTGTATATGGCGCCGGAGCTGCCGTTCTGGGGGACGGTCGCGGAAGAATGCGAAGAAGGCTACGACGAGCGCGAACGCGACTTCCTCTTCCAAGAGGGCTTCCGTATCCTGCGCGAATACGGGCATCACCCGTCGTTCCTGTGGCTTTCGCTGGGCAATGAGCTGTGGGGCAGCAAGGACGTGCTGAACCGCATGATGCGCGCCTACCGCGAGGCGGACGACACCAAGCTGTACAGCAGCGGCGCGAACAACTACCAGTTTGTACCGGATGTGCTGGACGAGGAAAATGTGTTCGTCGGCGTCAGGCTGGGGCGCGAACGGCTGATTCGCGGCAGCTACGCCATGTGTGACGCGCCGCAGGGCATCGTGCAGACGACCGCGCCGGAGTCCGTCAGCAATTATGATGCCAGCATCGTTCCGGAAACGCTGGGGCAGTCGGGTGAAGCCGGCAAGGTGCAGATTCAGTATGGCACGGGCGTGAAGGAAGTGGACGCGCAGTCCGCGGACGCCCTCATCCCGGATGTGCCCGTCATCAGCCACGAGGTTGGGCAGTATGTGTTCTATCCTGATTTCTCGGAGATTTCGCACTACACCGGGCCTCTGAAGCCGCGCAACATCGAAGCCATGCGCGAGAAGCTGGAACGGGCGGGGCTGTACGGCGAGCATGAAGCCTTCTTCCGGCAGACGGGGCATCTGGCGGTAGACTGCTACAAGCGGGAAATCGAGACGCTGCTGCGGTCGCGTGAAGTATCCGGTTTCCAGCTGCTGGATTTGCAGGACTACACCGGGCAGGGGACGGCACTTGTCGGCGTGCTGAACGCGATGATGGAGAACAAGGGGCTGATTTCCGCCGAGGAGTGGCGCGAGTTCTGCGCCGGAACGGTTGTGCTGGGCGAATTTGCGTCGTTCACGGGCATGATGGGCGAGGACATCCGTTTTGATGTGCAAATCAGCGAATGCGACCCGGAGAAGCAGCATACCTGCATCCGCTGTACCCTCATGGACGGTGAGCGCGAACTGTACGCCTGCGACGTGACGCCGGGTGCGCGGCATGGGCGGCTGACGGACGCAGTGTCCGTCACGTTCCCGGCGGAGTGCTATCGGGACGCCATGCAGGAGCGCATCATGCGCTTGACCGTCGTGCTGACACTGGAGGATGGCACGCGCAATCATTACCCGATTTGGCTGATTCCGCCAATTGACATCCGCATCACCCGCGAGGGCATCGAGAAGGACGGGCGGATGGTGGCGTTTGTATCCGCAGAAGAGAAGGCGGACGGCGCGGCGATTGTTGTGCCGAGCGCGGAAGGGCAGCTTCCGGCGGAATACTGCACGGATTTCTGGTGCTACCCGATGTTCCGTTCAATCAGCGAGAGCATGGGCAAGCCTGTGCCGGTCGGGACGATGGGGCTGTCCATTGACACCGCGTCGCCGCTGCTGAAGCGGTTCGCGCAGGAGAATTACACCACCCCCGTGTGGTACGCTATCCTGCAAACAGCGCATGTGCAGCGCCTTCCGGCGGACATTTATCCCGCGGTGCAGATGATTGACAATACGGAACGCTGTGCGCGGCTGGGCATCCTCTATCAGCAGGACGGCGTGTGGCACTTGACGGCGCGCTTGTGGGAAAAGCCGAATGACCCGGCGGTGCGCGCGCTGGCGTGGTCGCTGTGGGAGGCGCTGAAATGACGCTGATTTACCCCGCGACGGCGGATGCGTTCCGCTGCATTGCGGACGCTTGCCGCCACACCTGCTGCAAGGGCTGGGAAATCGACATTGATCCGGACACGCGGGCGAAGTATGCCGCCATGACGGGTGAAATCGGGCAGCGGCTGCGCGACGCGATTGCGGACACGCCGGACGGTGCTTCTTTCCGCCTGCGGGAGGATGAACGCTGCCCGATGCTGAATGACAGCGGCTTATGCGACATCATCACCGCTTGCGGCGAAGGGGCGCTGTGCCAAATCTGTGCTGACCATCCGCGCTACCGCAACGAGTTTTCGACATTCACCGAGGTCGGCTTCGGGCTTTGCTGCGAAGCGGCGGCGGATTTGACTCTGCACTGGCCACAACCGATGATGTGGCATACGCAGGGCGGCGGCACACGCCCGCAGGGGTCGCCGGAGGAAGAAGCGCTGCTGCAGGCGCGGGCGGCGCTCATCCGCATCATGCAGGACAGAACACGCGGCATTCCTGCCCGGCTGAATGCCTTGTGTGAAGCGGCAGGCACGGTTATGCCAACGCGTACGGCAGCGGAATGGGCGGACTTCCTGCGGACGCTGGAACGCCTTGACCCGGCATGGGACGCGGTGCTGGCGCGGCTGACGAATCTTCCGGACGATTTGCCGGATTTTTTCCCGCTGGCGGTGGAGCAGTTTACGGTGTACCTGCTGCATCGGCATGTGCCGGGGGCGCTGCTGGATGACGATTTGCCGGGGCGGGTGCTGTTTTGTGCGGTATCGGGGATGCTGTTCCTGCGCCTGTCGACGCTGCTGGGCGAAAACGAAGCGGCGCGGATGTACTCATCAGAAATCGAATACTCGGAGGAAAACCTCTGCTCGTTTCTGGATGAACTGGATGCAGCAGAGGACGAATAGTTTTCATCAAGCAAAAACAGGCATCTGAAGCATGTGCTTTCGCTTCGGATGCCTGTTTATACTATTTCCAAATGAGAATGCGCCAAGATGCGCCGCGAATTTTTCGCTCTGGCTAACGGGAGTGGAATGCAGCGTAGCAGCGCTACGCTAAATGGAACGACCGGACGACAGAGCGGAAAAGGCGCAAGCAGATGGCGCAGGTGAATTTGGAAATAGTATTACATGTCAGCTTGCGCTGTATTTGTGCAGCGCACGGGTGATATCACCGTGAATCAGCACGCTGAGCCGGTCAATAATCGTCGTTGGGTCTTCCTTCATGCCCTCGCGAATCCAGTTCAGCATCAAGCCGACAAACGCGTATTTGTAGAAGTCGGCAATGAACGCCTTGTCACGGTCACTGACGGACAGCCCGACGGCTTTTTCCTCAACCACGCCAATCAGCAGGTCATACGTCAGCTGATAGAGATAGCGCTCCAAGTGCTCACGGCTGATAGAGTGGTAGACGTTCAGGACGAACGTTTTGTTTTCCAAGACAAGATGGAAGATGTTCAGGAAGCCTTGCTGCCATGTGCTGTACGTCTTGTTGCCGGCAAGCGCGACGCTCGCATCCTCTTGACACGTCCACTCTACCAAGTCGTAGATATCTGCAAAATGGTAGTAGAACGTCATCCGGCTGACACCGCAGTCCTCAGCAATATCGTTGATGGTGATTTTGCTCAGCGGCTTCGTTTGCAGGAGCTTTTTCAGGCTTTGCGCTAAGGCGCGTTTTGTGGTCTGCGACATGCTTCACCTCATTGATGCGGCGGGAGACGGCGGCGCCTTATTTCTTCGTCCAGTGCGCGCAAGGCGTTCCGCGAGTTAGGGAGTGCGGCAATTGCGGCGCGTATCTCGGTCAGCATGTAATCCGGTATGGCGCGGAGTGTTTCCGGCGCGTCGGCAATGTGTGCGGCAAGAAGCCGAAGCACCTCGGCATCATCCGGCGCATTGCCCATTTCATCTGCACCTTCGAATGAAGCATCGTTCAGATGGTCGTAAAGTTCGTCCAGCAGTTCATCCATCGGCGTTATGTCCGCCTGCACATTAACGGGAATGCCCAATTGCTTGGCAATCGGTGTAATGAATGCCGTTGTGCGGTCATCCGCTGACCAAAACTCATGGGGAAGACCGTGCTGCTGGAGCAGGGGAAGGAAATCAGCGGAGAAGTGGGGAGCGTATTCGTCGATTTTGCGCGGCGGTGTGAGCGTCAGCACTTTGCCGCTGCCGGTATCGACAACACAGAGCAAATAAGGAAAATATGGCACTTGGGCTGGTTTGGCCTGAACAGGGGTGGGGGACATAAACACCGCCAGCGCCCACGGTGCACAGGGCTTCTTGCGCTTCTTCAGCCGCGCCAGCGCCAGTTCATCCTCAATTTTGCCCGCCGGGAGTGCCGGCGCGTCGGGCTTTTGCAGCGTGTAGGAATCCCAGCGATAGCCGTCGGGGGTCGCGGTCAGCAGGGGAATCGGGTGCGTGAATGGGTCGCCCTCAATCAGCCCCAAGGCAAGAGGCTCTTCTGTGCTGAGGCGACGCGATATTTCCAGCAGGGCATCCATTGCTTCCAATAGATGCTGCTGCTCGGTTTCGTCAGTCAGCGCCCACGGCATGCGCGATGGACGATAGCGATGGAAAACCGGAAAATTGTGCTGCCCGCGCAGGGAAATGCCGTGTGCTTTGGCGTAAGCGCGGACGGCCTTTGCCTCCTTCGCGAGGATTTCCTGCGCATTCTCGAAGGATACCTGAATGCAGTTCTGCCCGAGCATACATTCCTCCGCTCGATAGCGCGGCAGAACGCGCATGTCTGTGGTCATGAGTTTGTCAAGCGCGTACAGACCGTCCGTGAGGGAATAAAGCGCCAGCGCCAGATGTGTGCCGTTGCGCCCCATGACGGAGCAGCACGCAATTTCACCATCAGAAAAGCGAACTGCAAAAATATGCGTATCAAACAAATATTGCCATGGCTTTGCGGCACGGATGGCAAATGCGCGGTCAAACAGCACGTCTGTGTTCATCGTCGGGTGCCCTCCTACGTCATTTTCTTCAGTATACCATAAAAGCAGGGAACAGGCAAGAAGACGACGAAAAATGCAATACGATTTCCGGATGATACGATTTCCAGATTCACCTGCGCCATCTGCTTGCGCCGCAAATCTGGAAATCGTATAAAGAAACACAAAAAAATCCTCCGCTGTTAGAGCGAAGGATGATGCACCTCCGACGGGATTCGAACCCGTGTTTTCGCCTTGAGAGGGCGGCGTCCTAGGCCACTAGACAACGGAGGCAAACGCTGGGGAACTAGGATTTGAACCTAGACAATACGAGTCAGAGTCGTAGGTGCTGCCATTACACCATTCCCCATTGGCACTTCAACGATTGACTTGCGCCACTCGCTGACTGCGAAAATGATTATACCACGCTTTACCCCACCTGTCAAGAGGGAAATTCACTTTTTTTCGCAATTTCTGCGTGCTTTTGCATGGAAACGCATCCGCGCGGATACAATACGCGGAAACAGGCGCATGGAGGTGTAAAAAGCGGATGAAAACGATGGTGGGCGACGGCAATTTGGCAGCGGCACAGGTGGCATACGCGCTCAGCGAAACGGCAGCGGTTTACCCGATTACGCCGTCTACGCCGATGGCAGAGAACTGTGACGAGTGGGCGCACATGGGCAAACGCAACGTGTTCGGGCAGAAAATGCGGCTGACGGAGATGCAGAGCGAGGGCGGCGCGGCGGGCGCGCTGCACGGGATGCTCTCGGCGGGAGCGCTGGCGACGACCTTCACCGCGTCGCAGGGGTTACTGCTGATGCTGCCGGATATGTGCAAAATTTCGGGCGAGCTGCTGCCGGGGGTGATGCACGTCGCGGCGCGGGCGCTGGCGTACCACGCATTGTCCATTTTCGGCGACCACAGCGATGTGATGGCGGTGCGCAGTGCAGGCTGGGGGATGCTCTGCGCGGCATCGGTGCAGGAAGCGGCGGATCTGGCGGTCGTGGCGCATCTGAGCGCGATGGCGGGCAGCGTGCCAATGCTGCATTTCTTTGACGGTTTCCGCACGAGCCATGAAATCCAGCGGTTCGAGGCGCTTGACGAGGATGAATTACGCGGACTGCTGCCGCGGACGCAAATCCGGCAGTTCCGGGCGCGCGCCATGAACCCGGAGCATCCGCATCAGCAGGGGACGAGCCAGAATCCGGACGTGTATTTTCAGGGGCGGGAAGCGGCGAATCCATATTATTTCGCCCTGCCGGAAATCGTGCAGGACACGATGAACCGCGTCGCGGCACTGACGGGGCGCCCGCTGCGGCTGTTCTCCTACACGGGTGTGCCGGACGCGAAGAAGGTGCTGGTGCTGATGGGGTCAGGCGCGGAGACGGCGGAGGAAACCGCGCGGGCACTCATGCGGACGGGGGAGAAAGTCGGCGTGGTGCGGGTTCGGCTGTTCCGTCCGTTCTCAGCAGAAGCGCTGCTGACGGCTATCCCGGAGAGCGCGGAGCGGATCGCTGTGCTTGACCGCACGAAGGAGGCAGGCGCACTCGGTGAACCATTGTATCTGGACGTGAGCGCGGCGCTGTTTGCTGCCGGACGGACGGCAAAGGTCTGCGGCGGACGGTATGGGCTGGGCAGCAAGGAGTTCACACCCGCAATGGTCAAGGCTGTGTTCGACACGCTGGAGACGATGGAAACCGGGCAGCACTTCACCGTCGGTATCGACGACGACGTGACGCACCTGTCCTTGCCGATAGACGCGCATTTTGCCTTGCCGGACGAGGGCGTTATCAGCTGCAAGTTCTTTGGGCTGGGCGCAGATGGCACGGTTGGAGCAAACAAGAGCACCATAAAAATGATGAGCGCGCAGACGGATCGGCAGGTGCAGGCGTATTTTGCGTATGACTCCAAGAAATCCGGCGGGTACACGGTTAGTCATTTGCGGATAGGGGCAGCGCCGATTCGCGCGCCGTACCTGATTGGGCAGGCGGACTTTCTCGCGTGCCATCAGCCGACGCTAATGAATCTGGACGTGGTGGCGCAGAGCGTCAAGCCGGACGGCACGGTGCTGCTGAATCTCCCGGACGGCATGGAGATTCCCGCGAAGCTGCGCCGGAGCATTGCGACGCGCCATGCGCTGCTGTACGCTATCGACGCGGACGCAATCGCGGAGCAGTGCGGCTTGGGCGGGCGCATCAACACGGTCATGCAGACGGCTTTCTTCCAATTAAATGCCTTTTTGCCGGAAAAGCAGCGGCAGCAGCTGCTGACCGAATCGGTTCAGGCGGCATATGCGAAGAAGGGCGAGCAGGTCGTCGCGGCGAATCTGAATGCAATTGCGAAGACGGCGGATGCGCTGCGACGAGTGGATGTGCCGCCGGAATGGGCGGAACTGCCTGACACGCCGGAGGATGCGCCGCAATCAGCAGTCGAAGCCTTCATGCGCCCGATGCTGCGCCAGCAAGGGGATATGCTGCCGGTGTCCGCCATGGACGCGCGCGGGTTTGCGCCGCTGGGCACGAGTCGGCTCGAAAAGCGCGGCATTGCGCGGCAGATTCCGCAGTGGCGGGCGGAAGCGTGCATCCAGTGCGGGCTGTGCAGCCTTGTCTGCCCGCATGGGTGCATCCGCACGTTCTACCCGCTGGCGGAAACGGCGCTCCCGGCGGATTTTCATACGGTTCGGGCGAAGGGCAAGGCGTTTTCCGGGCGGAATTTCCGCGTGCAGGTGTCGCCGCTGGACTGCACGGGATGCGAAAACTGCGCGCGGACGTGCCCTGCGAAGGACAAGGCGCTGATGATGCGCCCCGCGGCGGAAATGGCGCAGGAGCAGGCAAACTGGAATTTCGCCGTGTCGCTGCCGGAAACGGCGATCGGGGAGGCGGACACCATCCCGCTCTCGCAGGCGAAAACGCCGCTGTTCGAGTTCTCCGGCGCTTGCGCGGGGTGCGGCGAAACGCCGTATATCAAGCTGCTGACACAATTGTTCGGTTCGCACTTGATGATTGCCAATGCCACGGGCTGCTCGTCCATCTACGCAGGGAGCGCGCCCAGCTGCCCCTATACCGTCAACCAGAAAGGGCAGGGCGTGGCGTGGGGCAACAGCCTGTTTGAGGATAACGCGGAATTTGGCTTCGGGCTGTATCTGGCGATGAAGCACCGACGGGCGCATCTGGCGGAGCAGGTCGAGACGCTGGCGGCACAGTGCCCGGAGGCGGCGGAAAGCTGCCGTGCGTGGCTGAATAATCGCGAGGATACGGCGCTTTCGGCACAGGCGGGGGAAGCGCTGCTGGCGGCGTGCGAGACGCTTTCACATCCGCTGGTGAAGGAAATTGCGGCTTCGGCGGACTTGCTGGCGGCCAAGAGTGTATGGCTCATCGGCGGCGATGGATGGGCGTTTGATATTGGCTTCGGCGGGCTTGACCATGTGCTGGCATCGGGCGAGAAGGTGCGGGTGCTTGTGCTGAACACGCAGGTGTACTCCAATACGGGCGGACAGGCATCGAAGGCGACCCCGGCAGGTGCTGCGGCACGGCTCATGTCCGGCGGGAAATCCGGCGCGGAGAAGAATTTGGGGCTGATGGCAATGACCTACGGGCATGTGTACGTTGCGCAGGTGGCGATGGGCGCGAATCCGAATCAGCTGCTGAAGGCCATGCGCGAGGCAGAGGCGTGGGACGGCGCGGCGCTCATCATTGCCTATGCGCCCTGCATTGCGCACGGAATTGACATGCGCGACGTGCAGGAAATCGAGAAGAAAGCCGTGCAGTGCGGGTATTTCCCGCTGTACCGCTATCATCCGGCGAATGGGCTGATGCTGGACAGCAAAGCGCCGGACGGGGATTTTCAGGCGTTCCTGATGCGGCAGGGGCGGTTTGCGGCATTGCGCCGGAGCGATCCGGCGAAGAGCGAAACCCTCTGCAAAATGGCGGAAGAAGCTGCGCGGCGACGTTGGAACCTGCTGGAAATGCTGAAAAATCGGGAAATGCCGTAAATCTGCATCTGGGACAGGTACTTTCAAAGGGAAACAACTGTTTTCATGTCGGAAAAAGAGCGGCAACAGACCGAATACACCAACGAAAACGTTGTCTGACGAAAAAATCCGTGTAAGGAACTTGCAGATCAGCTTCTGATGGATTTAGACAGTTTCAATAAAGAAGTGCGGCAAAATCTTGCACAAATCTTGTATATCATATAGTTTGAACTTGACAAATGACGCGCCGAAAGCTATAATGGATTTACAAGTGCGGAAATGTCTGCCCTTAATCCGGGCAAAGACGAAAACGTTTTTGTAAACCTCGGAGACTTACGAAAATGTTTCGCCGACAGGCATCAGGCACAATCAGCTTCTCTAAGGAGGAATCATCATGAATTGCACCAAGAAGTTTCTTGCACTGCTGATGGTGCTGGCGATGGCGCTGGGCATGACCGCTGTGGCGGAATCTCCGGTGGCATCTCCTGTGGCATCTCCGGTGGCATCTCCCGTGGCGGGCGAAGTCGAACCGCTCTCTACGGCATTCCTGATGTATGCCGATGCCAACTGGAAGTACCAGTGGTGGCACGACGGCTCTGAGCCCGCGGAGGGCGTGAAGGTGACCGAGGCGGCGATTACCGGCGAGGGTTCCTACACCGTAGGACTTGACTTCACCGGTACGCCCGAAGGCGCGGCGAGCGGCATTGCGTTCGCGGCCGTCGGTCTGGAGAACGGCGAAAAGGCGCTTCCCGGCTGGACGATTCGCGTGGACGAAATTCGCGTGAACGGTCAGCCCATCGAAGCGAAGAAGGGCTACACCTCTTCTGACGACGGCATCATTACCCGCTCCAACATCTACAACGAATGGGTCAGCGAGCTGCCCGCCGACGCGCGTTCCTGGGACGGCGTGACCGAGGACGCGAACTGGATAACCGTGGACAAGGCTGCGTTTGAGCGCGTGGAAAACGTCGAGGTTGATTTCACGCTCTTCCGTTACGGTGCTGACATGGCGTACATCATGTTCGCCGACTCTTCTTGGACGAGCCAGTACTGGGGCACGGACGACTCCGCTGTGAAGGCGACCAACGCGACCGTGACCGGCGCGGGCGACTACACCGTGGGTCTGGACTTCACCGCGACTGAAGCGGGCGCGGCTTCCGGCGTTGCCTTTACCGCGCTGGGCATCAAGCACGGCGAAAAGCTCTTCCCCGGCATGTCCATCAAGCTCAACGATATCCGTATCAACGGCGAATCCGTTGCGTTCACCAAGGGCTACACCTCCTCTGACGATGAGGTGGAAACCCGCATGAACATCATGAACGAATGGGTTGCCGAAGTTCCCACCGACGCTTCTGTCCGCTCCTACGACAAGGATCTGACGGGCGTGTCTCCTGTCATCGTGGACAAGGCGGCGTTTGAATCCGTCAAGACCTACGAAATCGACTTCACCCTCGTGCCCAAGACGGACACGGCGTTCCTGATGTTCGCCGACAGCGATTGGGCGACCTCCGCGTGGAATCCCGGCGAATTTGCAGAGGGCAACGCTGTGACCGTGGACGGCCCCGGCACCTACACCCTGTCCCTTGATTTCTCCGGCGTTAAGGGCGGCGAAATCCCTGGTGTTGCGTTCATGGCGGTCGGCATTGCGAACGGCGAAGCGACCTTCCCCGGCTACTTCATCGACATCACCGAAGTCAAGGTCAACGGCGAAGCAATCGAACTCGGCAAGGACTTCACCACGACCGACGACGGCATCGTGACCCGCTCCAACATCTGGAATGAATGGGTGACGGACATCCCGGCGGAAGCCCGCGTGGCGGACGGCGACCTCGAAGGCGTGACCGCGAAGATCGCGACGGCGGAAGCGCTCTCCGGCATCAAGACCATCGACGTGACCTTCGACTACATCTACGGTGTGCCGCCGGTTGTCGAAACCGAAAAGCCCCTGACCGAAGATGAAGTGAAGGAACTGACCTCCAAGACCTACGGCGCGTACATTGCCGTGCAGTCTGACCCGAACTACATCTTCCGCAACGACTGGGAGGAACCCTCCTACGGCCGCGACGCGGACAACGATGTGTTCACCAAGCTGGCGAAGACCAACAACGACGGCACGATTACCGATTACGGCGCGACGTTCGAGGATGCGGTCATCTCCGGCAACGGCACCTACACCTGCTCCATGACCACGGGCGACATGGGCTTCGGCGAGGATACGGCGTTCCACTTCTTCCGCGCCTCGACCGACATTCCGTCCAAGCTGGTCAAGGAAGGCTACGTCACCATTTCTGATGTGACCATCAAGATTGGCGAAGGCAAGACGCAGTCCGGCGTTGTGGTGGATACCTCCGGCGATTGGGTGAAGCTGATTGTCGAGGACAACTACAACAACATCAAGGCGGATGGCGTTGTGCTGACCGCGCCCGCCCCGAACACCACGACGGTTATTACCTTCACGGTCTCCGGTCTGGCGGAGTAATCCTGCACCACTTCCCTCTGGCGCGCTCTTCGGCTTCGGCTGAGGAGCGCGCCAAGGGGATTCCTGCCTTTGCCATAGTCGCGCTGATGGATGAACGCTGGACGGCTGTCTGCCAGCGCTCATCCATCAATGCGCGGCTGGTCAAAGCAGAAGAGCGTCACGAAGAAAGAAATGAGGGGATACCATGCAGGCGACGATTTCAGCCAAATCCGGCGGACAGGAGATCTGCGTCCGGGAAAAGACGAACTGGGCGCTGATTATCATCCGCATCCTGACCGCGTTTGCCGGGCTGATGATCTTCTTCCCGGAGGTCAATCCCGGTCGACTGATGTCGGACATCAACGCGAATACTTCGCTGTTCACCGCCGCAATTTCGTACAGCACGCTGACGGACAGCTTTGCCCGCCCGCTGCGTATGGGCTGGGTGCAGCCGTGGCACTTCTACCTCATCATGGGCGGCTGTGCGCTGCTGATGCTTGGCATCATCCTGAGTGCGGTTGGCGCGTGCATGTCGCTGGGCAATCACCGCATGAAGCGCGCAGCAGTCAAACTTCCGCTGATCGGCTCGGTGCTGATGCTTGGCGGCATCGGAACGCTGGTGTACCTGAACAGCATCCTTCCGGCGCTGGAAAAGGCAGACCGCCTGAAGCTGATGACGCCGACCGGCGCAATCGCCTTCTGGGCGGTGCTGGGGGGGCTGCTGCTCGTATTCAGCATTGTGAGCATGGCCACTATTCCCAAGGATATGGAAGAAAAGATGGAAATGGAGGAGAAATACCGCCTGTTCCTGATGTTCCTGCCTGTTCTGATTCTGACGGTCATCTTCTGCTACCTGCCGCTGTACGGCTGGCGCTATGCGTTCTTTGATTATAAGGTCGGCGACGCGCTGAGCAGCGAGAACTTTGTGGGCCTCAAGTGGTTCAGCTACCTGTTCTCCAACGGCGCAACCCGCAATGACCTTGTGCGCGTGCTGCGCAATACGCTGATTATGTCCGGCTTGGGCATTGCAACGAGCTGGCTGCCGATTGCCTTTGCCGTTTTGCTGGCGGAACTGCGTTCGACGAAGTTCCAGCGCGTTGTGCAGACCCTGACGACGATTCCGAACTTCATCTCATGGGTTCTGGTGTACGCGATCGCGTTCGCGATTTTCTCCACCGACGGCTTCATCAACTCCTTCCTGCGCAATGTCATGGGGCAGACCGCGACGACAGACTATCTTGCCAGCGCGGATTTCATCTGGCTCAAGATGCTGCTGTGGGGCACATGGAAGGGCTTGGGCTGGAGCGCTATTGTCTACATCGCGGGCATTGCGGGCATTGACCAGCAGCTGTACGAAGCCGCGAAGGTGGACGGCGCGAACCGCTTCCAGTGCATCCGCCACATCACGATTCCCGGCTTGATGCCCACTTACATGGTCATGCTGCTGATGGCGATTGCGGGTATGCTCTCCAACGGCATGGAGCAGTACCTCGTCTTCGAGAATCCGCAGAACAGCGCAACCATCGAGGTGCTGGACTTGTATGTCTATCACAGCGGCATTAAGAGCGGCTTGATTCCGCTTTCCACGGTCGTCGGCGTATTCAAGAGCCTGATTGGCGTGCTGCTGCTCTTCGGCGCGAACGGCATCTCCAAGGGCGTGCGCGGCGAAAGCATCATTTAAGGAGGCGGAGAAGCAATGAGCAACACCGAAGTCATGAAGCAATCCGCCGTCAAACTGGCGGGCAAACACCCGAAGAACAAGATTCACCGCACGGCGGGCGACATCGCGTTTGATGTTTTCCTGTACATCCTCTTTGTGGCTTTCACAATTCTGTGCGTTTTCCCATTCTATTACCTGTTCATTAACACCATTTCCAGCAATGACGCGGTGGCGGGCGGCTTAGTCAACTTCTGGCCGGTCGGCATCCACTTCCAGAACTACCTTGCCCTGCGCGACGTGGCGGACTTGGGTTCGTCGGTTATCGTGACGGTGGCGCGTACGATTCTGGGCACAGCGCTGATGGTGATTGTCAGCGCGTGGGCGGGCTATCTGGTCACGAAGCAGAAGATGTGGCATCGGTCGCTGATGTACCGCGCGCTGGTCATCACCATGTACTTCAACGCGGGTCTGATTCCGTGGTACATGAACATGCTGATGCTGGGGCTGACGAACAACTTCCTCGCCTACATCCTGCCGGGCATGATTGCGCCGTACAACATCATTCTGGTGAAGACGTACATTGAGTCGATTCCGGCGTCGCTGGAGGAATCCGCGGTTATTGACGGCGCGAACACGCCGACGGTGTTCCTGAAGATTATCCTGCCGCTGTCCGTGCCGATTCTGGCGACGATTTCGATTTTCGGTGCGGTCGGCAACTGGAACTCGTTCCAAGACTCGCTGCTGCTGATGTCCTCCCGGCCGGAGCTGTACACCCTGCAGCACCGCCTGTATGTGTACCTGAACCAGTCCTCGAACCTGTCGGCACTGGTCAACGGTTCGGGCGGCATGTCCACGCAGGCGGCGGCGAACATGCTGAACACGCGCGTCATCAAGTACACGGTCGCCATGGTGTCGATTATTCCGATTCTGCTGGTGTACCCGTTCATGCAGCGCTTCTTTGTTAAGGGAATCATGCTGGGGGCCGTGAAGGGCTAACCCGGCTGGTGATAGTTACTTCAAATACGGAAAGGAGAATCTTGCAAATGCGCAAATTGACCCGACTCTTCGCCTTGATGCTGGCGCTGACCATGCTTCTGGGCGCTCTGCCTGCGCTGGCAGAAGAACCCGACAACCCCTCTGGCATCCCGTACTACAAGGTGACCAGTGACCTGTACGATTTCATCGACATGGACGGCGCGCCCATCCAGATTGAAATTTACAGCCAGCTGGCGAACTACTCCGGCCGTCAGACTGGCTGGGGCGCTGCGCTGATGAAGGATCTGTTCAACGTTGAACTGGTCATCATTCCTGATCAGGATGGCACTTACCAGACCCGCACGCAGTCCGGCAACCTCGGCGACATCGTCGTCTGGGGCGCGAACGGCGAAGACTACAAGCAGGCGATTAAGAATGGTCTGCTGCTGGAGTGGGACGAAGACGGCCTTGCGGAGACGTATGCGCCCTACGTTTGGGCGAACTATCAGGATGCGCTGTCGTCCAACCGTCTGGTGTCCGAAGATGATAACAACCTGTACGGCTTCGGCATGGACGTGGCGACCTCCCGTCAGGGCCATAAGTCCTTCATGTACTCCTGGGATCTGCGCTGGGATCTGTATTCTCAGCTCGGCTACCCGGAAGTCAAGAATCTGGACGATTTGATTGCGGTCTTCAAGCAAATGAAGGAAATCTGCCCCACCGATGAGCTGGGCAACGAGACGTATGCGGCGTCCCTCTGGCCTGACTGGGACGGCAACATGGTCATGTACGTCAAGGCGATGGCGACGGCGTACTATGGCTATGACGAACTCGGCTTCGGTCTGTACAACCCCACGAATGGCGAATTCTACGATGCGCTGGATGAAAACGGCCCGTACATCGAGATGCTGCGCTTCTTCAACCAGCTCTATCGCGCCGGTCTGCTTGACCCGAACTCCATGACGCAGACCTACGACGAAATGAGCCAGAAGGTGAAGAACGGCGGCGTGTTCTGGGGCATCTTCAACTATGCCTCCTCCATGGTCTACAACACGGACAAGCATCTGGGCGAAGGCAAGATGATGTATGCGCGTGTGCCGGACGAAGCGAACCCCATCGTCTACGGTCTGTCCACGCTGGGCGGCAACCGCATCTGGTCTGTCGGCTCGAAGGCGGCGTATCCGGAACTGTGCCTTGCGATTCTGGACTTCTTCGCGACTCCCGAAGGCTCGATGACCATGTGGTACGGCCCGCGCGGTCTGATGTGGGACTATGACGAAAACGGCGGCATGTACTTCACCGAGCTGGGCGACATCTGCAACAAGGACACCAAACATGACCTGAACGGCGTTGTGTGGACGTCCCCCTACACGGGAAAGCAGTACACCCTGTCCGGCAACTTCAACGACGGCTACATTCAGGCGAACAACACCACTTACAGCAAGGACGCCATCAACCCTGACGGCAAGCTGGGCGAAACGTTCAACAGGGATACTTGGGTTTCCATCCTGAACGCGGTTTCCTACCCGATTCAGGAGGACTGGCGCAACTGGTCCGGCGCGGTGCTGGCTGACCCGTACTTCGAGTCCATCGGCAAGTACACCATCATGCCCGACCTGCCTTACTCCGAGTCCGTGAAGGATGACGAACTGAAGGTGAAGTGGGAGCAGTGCGCCAAGAGCATCAAGAACAACAGCTGGCTGGCGATTTATGCGAAGGCGGACGGCGAGTTCAACATGCACATCCGCAACATGATTACGCAGTGCAACAACTACGGCTATGCGGACTGCCTCGAATGGAGCAAGGGCGAAGCGGCGACCAAGTGGCGTCTGACGCAGGAGCTCAATGCGGTTGGGCAGGAGTAAGCCAACACAAGCAATAAAAAGCAGGGGTGCGTGAGAAGCGCATCCCTGTTTTTTAGGTGGATGTTTTGTTGGTTTGTGTTGTTGACAGTTTATGATTCGCAATTTGTTTTTTGCGATGCAGGGGGTTCGCCTCTGCGGAGGCGACAAGGGGGCAATGAAAACAGACGAAGTCTGCGGTCGCCCCCTTGACCCCTTCGCATTGCACACCCATGTTTCTTGAATGGTATTGCAGCTACTGTATAGTTAGTGTGCCTTTTTGCTCTTTATAAGAAACATTCAAGAACGCAAAAATATTGAAGCAGCGGTAAAAGCCCAGAAACATGGGAGCGTCCGCGCCGAAGGTTTCCAAAGGGCGATCGGAAAGCCCTTTGGTCGCGTCCGCAGACGCGAAACCCTGCATAAACACGCGGGCACAGTATGCAGAAGTCACCAACTGAATCGCGAAAAGGGTGTCGAGAGGGTCGAAGACCCTTCGCGGGTGCAGGGCAGCGCCCTGCTGGGGTCAAGGGGCAAAGCCCCTTGGGTCTCCCTTACAGCTCCTCCCCGTTCTCAATTGCCGTAATCATGTCGATGCGGCGCTGGTGACGGCCGCCCTCGAACTCGGCGGTCAGCCAGTGGGTCGCAATCATCTTCGCCAAATCGACGCCGACGACGCGCGCACCCATCGTCAGGATGTTGCTGTTGTTGTGGCGCTTGCTCAATTCGGCGCTGTACACGTCCGAACAGGTGCAGACGCGCGTGCCCTTCACCTTGCTTGCCGCAATGCCGATGCCGATGCCCGTGCCGCAAATCAGGATACCGCGGTCGCACTCGCCGGATGCAACCGCCTTCGCCGCGCGGTAGCCGTATACGGGGTAATCGCAGGAAACCGCCGTGTCCGTGCCGAAATCCTTCCATTCCAGCCCCATCGAATCCAGCAGCTTCATCATTTCCTTTTTGAGTTCAATGCCGGTGTGGTCGCAAGCCAAAGCAATCATGAGAAAATCCTCCTTTATCCTCCGAAACCGCCCATGCAGACGATTCGCTCTTCTTTATGATAATACGCGAAAAAATGCGAAACTCCTGCCGATGGAAAAAGAAAAGGGTAGAATCCGCGCGGAAAGCATGGTATACTAACATGGTGCAAGAATCGCACGAATCTCCCAAGGAGGGAAATAAAATGGCAGATAATTGCAAGCTGTGCCGCATTGCGCTGGAAAATGTCTCCGTGGTGCGCGGCGGACAGACGCTTTTGCAGGATGTGTCGATGCACATCCACTGCGGTCAGCTGACGGTGCTGATCGGCCAGAACGGCGCGGGCAAAACGACGCTCATCCGCGCCCTGCTGGGGGAATACGCTCACGGCGGTACGATTCGCCATGTGGACGGCGAAGGGCGCGACGTGGCGCACATGCGCACGGGGTATGTGCCGCAGCATCTGGAATTTGACAAGGAGATGCCTGTGACGGTGGAGGACTTCCTCGCCGCCAGCCTGACGCGCCGCCCGGTGTGGACGGGGGTCGGCAAAAAGACCCGCGCGCAGGTGATGGAGGCGCTGAAAATGGTGGAGGGCGAAAAGCTGCTGCACCGCCCGCTCGGTCGCTGCTCCGGCGGTGAATTGCAGCGCGTGCTGCTCGCGCTGGCGCTGCATCCCGCCCCTGACCTGCTTGTGCTGGACGAGCCCGTCTCCGGCGTTGACCAGAACGGCTTGCAGATGTTTCTGGATACCGTTGTGCGCCTGAAGGAGCATCACCATATGGCGATTCTGCTCGTCAGCCACGACCTGAACGTCGTCCGCCAGTACGCTGACCATGTGGTGCTGCTGGACAAGACGGTGCTGAAGCAGGGCAAGCCGGATGACGTGTTCGCATCGCCGGAATTCCAGAAGGTGTTCGGGCTGGGCGCAAAGACGCTCAATGCCCAGCGGCTGCATGGCGCGGAACGCTGGATGGGGCGCAAGGCGGAAACGCCCGAGGAGGAAATCGCCCGTGCCGCCGCTGTGGTGGACGACGAGACGAAAGGAGGCCAGGCGTGATGGATGCGATTCGCGCGTTTGTGCAAACGCTGCTGCCCTTTGAATTTATGCAATTTGACTTCATGGTCAATGCGCTGCTGGCGATTCTGCTGCTGACGCCGCTGCTGGGGCTGCTCGGCACGATGGCGGTCAACCAGCAGATGGCGTTCTTCTCCGATGCGCTGGGGCACAGCGCGCTGACGGGCATCGGTCTGGGCATTTTGCTCGGCGTGTCGAGTGATTTGCTGGCGATGCTGGTGTTCGGCATCGTCTGGGCGCTGCTGATTTGCCGCATCAAGCAGACCGGGGCGGCGTCCACCGATACAATCATCAGCGTCTTTTCGTCCACGTCAGTGGCGGCAGGCGTGCTGGTGCTGTCCATGGGCGGCGGATTCGCGAAGTATTCGTCCCTGCTCGTCGGCGACGTGCTGGCAGTGCAGGACAGCGACTTGCTTTATCTGTTGATTGCGCTTGTGGCGGGCATTGCGCTGTGGGCGGTGATGTACAATTCGCTGCTGCTGTCGGGCATCAGCCCGTCCTTGGCGCGCAGCCGAGGCATCCATAATCGGCTGGTGGAGTGCGCGTTCGTAGTGCTGGTGGCGGTTGCGGTCATGCTGGCGATTCGCTGGGTCGGCGTGATGCTGATTAACGCATTGCTGATTCTGCCCGCGGCGGCGGGGCGCAATCTGGCGCGGTCAAGCCGTCAGCACGCGGTGTACAGCGTGGTGATTGCGCTGGTGTGCGGCGTGGCAGGGCTGATTTGCGCGTATTATCTGGATACGACGGCGGGTGCGGCAATTGTGCTGTTCGCGGCGGTGTGCTACGCCATCTCGCTGGGCATTCGGGCGCTGAGAAAATGATACTATTTTCAGATTCACCTGCGCCATCTTGGCACATGTTCATCTAAAAATAGTATAACGGAGGAACGATATGGAGCGAATCCTGATACTGATGCAGGCGGCGAACTGGGCGGAAGCGACCGAGGCGCTGACCTCCGCGCGGGAGAACGCCCTGCACCGCAATGCGCTGTCGTACGCGCTGGTGCTGCCGGAAGCCCCGACATCCCCCGAAGAATGCAATATGGCGGCGTTCGGGGCGCTGCAATACCTTGTCAGCCCGGAAATGACTTTTGCTGCGATGGAAACGCTCTGGCACGGCGAACGCTATGCGCTGCTGGCGCATCCGGCGATGCGCTTTGAGCGCGACTGGGAGAAGAAGCTCCTGCGCGCACTGAACGACTGCCCGGTGGAAAACGCTCAGGCGGTGCTGACGGGCTATCTGCCGGCGCAGGATGACCCGATTGGGGCGGTCTGCCCGGTTGCGGCGGAGCGTATTGAACAGGACGGCACGCTGTGCTTTGCGCACGGAATGCCCCTGACGCTTGCGGCGCACCCGATGCCGGGCGCGTTTCTTCATCCGGACTTCTTCTTTGCGCGCGCGGGCTTCATCCGGGCAATGGCGCAGGGGAGCGGTACAGCGTTCCTGCGCGCGATGGTGCAGGGCTGGCAGTGCTGCACGCTGAATCAGCCCGTCATCACCCTGACGCACGATTTGCCCGTGCCGCCTGTGCGGATAGACCCGCAGGAGGATGGCTTGGCGCAGCTGAAGGAAGAATACGGCGTTGATTTCGCGGCGGGTACGCTGTCCGCGGCGGCGAAGCGAGGCTTGAAGTCAAACAGCCTCGACATGACGCTGGCGGTGACGCCGCTGATGCGCATTAAGTCGGCGGTGCAGCGGTGGCGCAGGAAGCGCACCGACCCGATGCCGCTGTGCGTGACGGTCTGCCCGGCATCGCTGGACGAAGAAGGGATGCACTGGCTGCGCCAGCTGACGCAAATGCAGGATTTGGCGCTGCTGTGCTATGCCGAGGGGCTGAAGCTGCGCGAAGTGGCGGAGTTCCACCCGAACGTGCTGGAGTACAAGCCGCGCTATGCTCTGCCGATGCCGACGGGCAAACCGCCGCTGTTCAGCCGCGCGGCGATGCTCAGCGCGGCGCGCGACCGGGTGCTGTCCAGCACGCACTATATCTGGATGGCGCCGGACTGTGTGCGCTATCCGCTCTATACCGGCATGGCGCTGCCGTGGAAGCGGCTGTGCGGCGAGAAAATCGTGCTGGCAAGCGTCAGAAACCGCCTCGACCTGTCCATGGTCGTTGTGCCGGACAAGCAGATAAAGCCGCTGATGAGCGCCATAGGGGAGCGATTACGGGCATTGCTGGCGGCAGGGACGATTCCGGAGACGGAAGAGGCACTCTGGACAGGCATTGTGAAGGAGCATCCGGACTGGTTTGAGTTCCGGGCGCTGCCGGTGGAAAAACAGCTGTTCACATTCTTGCTCTGAGGAAAAATCATGCAGACGATTGCGTCTCGGCTCATCAAGGGGATTATGCTGCTTCCGGGGTCAGCGGCTGCTGCTGGAGGAGTAATCCGATTTTCAAATTCATATGCGCACTCCCCACAGACAAGCGCATAATACGGACAAATCTGCCGTATCAAGCGGGGAAAGTTCGGGAACGCAGAAAAAAACGTTTTTTCGCCCGATTTTCGCCGCCAGTGGAAGCTGTTCTGTTTGCCGGGCTTGCGGCGCTTCGGGCGGTTTTCGGCTATCCATTTCGACCAGATTCAGCATTGACAAGAGCGGCTCCAGTGGTGTATGATGGCTTTCGTTCCTGCTTTGCGGACACTATATGTAGCATGGGCAGGAGAAAACATCCACAACTTATGCCGACTGAACGGCTGGTTATCAATTGGTTCTCAAATGGGAAATAATACGGATAGAATAGAGAATGATGGAGGCACCGACCATGGGCATTGATATGATTCGCAAACGCGACGGACGCGAAGTTCCTTTTGATCAGGACAAGATTGAGCAGGCCATTTTCGCGTCTTTTCAGGCGTCGGGCAGTGCGCGCGGGCATGAGACGAGCCGCAAGCTGACGGAGGAAGTCGTCCGCCTGCTGGAGAACAACGAGAACATCAGCGCCATCCCCAGCGTGGAGCAAGTGCAGGACACGGTGGAGCAGGTGCTGATGCGCAACGGCTTCACTCGCACGGCGAAGTCCTACATCCTCTACCGCGCCGAGCGCAGCCGCGTCCGCGAGATGAACTCCCGTCTGATGCGCACGTTTGGGGACATTGTGTTCAAGGACGCCAGCGAATCCGACATCAAGCGCGAGAACGCCAACATCAATGGCGATACTGCCATGGGCGCAATGCTCAAGTTCGGCAGCGAAGGCGCAAAGCAGTATTACGAGAAGTACGTCATGGATCCGCGATTTGGTCAGGCGCACATGGACGGCGATATCCACATTCATGACATGGACTTCTACACGCTGACGACGACGTGCTGTCAGATTGAACTGAAGAGCCTGTTCAAGGGCGGCTTCTCCACGGGGCACGGCTATTTGCGTGAGCCGCAGGACATCACGTCCTACGCGGCGCTGGCGTGCATTGCGATTCAGGCAAACCAGAACGATCAGCACGGCGGTCAGGCGATTGTGGACTTCGATTACGGCATGGCGCCCGGCGTGAAAAAGACGTTCATCAAGCGCTACCGCATGAATCTCTCTCGTGCGCTGGAGCTGCTGCTGAATGACGCGGAGTGTGACGCGCACGCCAATGAACTGGTGGCGCAGACGAAGGCGGAGAACCTCGAACCCACGCTGGAAGAGAACGCTGACCACCGCGCACGCATGGCGGAACTGCTGACGAAGTATGTGGCGGACGAGCAGATGATTGCTCGCATCCTCGACTTCACGCAGCGCCGCTCCGAGCAGGAGACAGACAAGGCGACCTATCAGGCAATGGAGGCGCTCATCCACAACCTGAACACTATGAACAGCCGCGCGGGCGCGCAGGTGCCGTTCTCGTCCATCAACTACGGCATGGACGTGTCGCCTGAAGGCCGTTTGGTGATGAAGAATGTGCTGCTGGCGACGGAAGCAGGTCTGGGCGGCGGCGAAACGCCGATTTTCCCGATTCAGATTTTCCGCGTCAAGGAAGGCGTCAACTTCAACCCCGGCGACCCGAACTACGACCTCTACCGCCTCGCCATCCGCACGAGCGCAAAGCGCCTGTTCCCGAACTTCTCCTTCGTGGACGCGCCGTTCAACCTCCAGTACTACAAGCCCGGCCATCCGGAGACCGAAATCGCCTACATGGGCTGCCGCACCCGCGTGATGGGCAATGTCTACGACCCCGATCGCGAAATCGCCCCGCGCCGCGGCAATCTGTCCTTCACGTCCATCAACCTGCCGCGCATCGCCATTGAGGCGAACGGCAACGTCGATGTGTTCTTCAAGGTGCTGCAGGAGCGCATGGAACTGGTGATTGACCAGCTGAACGAACGCTTCCGCATCATCAGCAACAAGCGCGTGAAGAACTTCCCGTTCCTGATGGGCGAGGGCGTATGGATTGACTCCGAGAAGCTGAGCTGGAACGACAAGGTGGGCGAAGTGCTCAAGCATGGCACGATGACCATCGGATTCATCGGCTTGGCGGAAGCGCTGGTGGCCTTGCGCGGCAAGCATCACGGCGAGGACGAGGAAAGCCAGAAGCTGGGCCTGAAAATCATCCGCACGATGCGCGAATACACCGACAAGGTGTCCGCGGAGACGGGGCTGAACTACTCCGTCATTGCTACGCCTGCGGAAGGCCTGTCCGGCCGCTTCATTCGCCTCGACAAGCAGCGTTTCGGCATCATCCCCGGCGTGACCGACCGCGAATACTACACGAACTCCTTCCATGTGCCGGTTTACTACCACTGCACGGCGTTCCATAAGCTGAGCGTGGAAGCGCCGTATCATGCGCTGACCAACGGCGGCCATATCTCCTATGTGGAGATGGACGGCGACCCGCTGAAGAACCTCGACGCGTTCGAGAAGATTGTGCGCTATATGCACGACATCGGCATCGGCTACGGTTCGATTAACCACCCGGTTGACCGTGACCCGCTGTGCGGCTATAATGGCATTATCGACGATACTTGCCCGTGCTGCCACCGTGGGGAAACCACCCGCGTGACGGAACGCATCAAGCGCATCAAGGTGGACTAATACTATTTCCAAATTCACCTGCGCCATCTGCTTGCGCCTTTTCCGCTCTGTCGTCCGGTCGTTCCATTTAGCGTAGCGCTGCTACGCTGCATTCCACTCCCGTTAGCCAGAGCGAAAAATTCGCGGCGCATCTTGGCGCATTCTCATTTGGAAATAGTATAAACGCCCCCTTTATCCAGAGCGTTTGGTAGTGCGACCAAGCCGGGCAGCCCAAAAAGGGTCAAGGGGCAATTGCCCCTTGCGGAGTCCAGAGGCAGCGCCTCTGGTAGGGTCTGGGGCAACGCCCCAGCGTCCCTCCCCATAAAACGCCTTCTCCTTCGGGGGAGGGCGTTTCCGTCATTCATTCATCCACCGCGAAAGAGGGTCAATTACCATGGAAATCCGCATCTTTGGTTTGGCAGACGACAGCATCGTCGATGGGCCGGGCGTCCGCTATACCGTGTTCGTGCAGGGGTGTCCGCACCACTGCCCCGGCTGCCATAATCCCGCGTCGCATGACTTCGCCGGCGGCACGCTGATGGACACCGACGGCATCATCCGCAAAATCGGCGAGAATCCGCTGCTGGACGGCGTGACGCTCTCCGGCGGCGAACCCATGTGCCAGCCCGAAGCCTGCCGCACAATTGTGGACGCGGCGCACGCAAAGCACCTTAACGTTTGGTGCTACACGGGCTTCACGCTTGATGCGCTGCTGAAGGAGAACGACCCGGCGCGCATGGCACTGCTGCACGGCATCGACGTGCTGGTGGATGGACGCTTCGTGCAGGAGCAGAAGTCGCTGTCGCTGCTCTACCGAGGCAGCAGCAATCAGCGCCTGATTGACGTGCCGAAAACGCTTGCGGCAGGCGAAATCACCCTCTGGACACCGCCCGTGTGGTGATTGCTCTGCGAATTTTACAAACAATTCACAGAATCACAAGCGAAGACTGGGAAATAATAGTTGAATTTCCTGCACAAGTGTGCTATACTGATAGCAGGGAGGCGAATGCGGGTGAAAATCCTATTTGTGTGTCACGGCAATATTTGCCGCAGCCCTATGGCAGCAATGGTGTTCCGGTACTTGGCACAGCAGCGGCATGTGTCTGGCGAGTTTGAAGTGGATTCCGCCGCACTGAGCAGCGAGGAAATTGGCAATGGGATTTATCCGCCCGCGCGCCGAATTCTGGTCAAGCACGGGGTGCCCTGCACGGAGCATCGTGCGCGGCAGATTACGCCGGAGGATTTTGAAACGGCGGATCTGATTATCGGCATGGAGTGGGGGCACTTGAAGAAGCTGCGTGCCCTGTGCCCGAAGGAGCAGCAGGCAAAGCTGCATCTGCTGCTGGACTTTGCCGAGCGGCAGGGCGACATTGAAGATCCGTGGTATACGGATGACTTTGACCGGGCGTACCGTGACATTCTGCGCGGCTGCGAGGGTCTGCTGCGGAACCTGACGGAAAACAAGACGGCATAACAAAAGGATGTCAAGGAGCGAAATCATCCTGACATCCTTTTTGATTTCAGCGATTATTCTTCCGTTTTCGGCGCTTCCTCCGGCGTACTTTCCGTCTCATCCCAGCGGCGGACCGTGCGCTGCGCCAAACTTACGAAGTCCAGCATGAACGAACGCTCGCGGTTATCGTTGGTATAGGGGAAGTCCACCGCGTTCTCGGACAAGCTCGCGCCCAGCAGCAGACATGGCGACACTGACAGCACGTTGCAGACGGAAACCAGCGTATCAATGCTGGCAATGCGCGTGCCGCGCTCGATGTGCCCCATGAAAGACGAGGAAATGCCGACCTTCTCCGCCAGCTGCTCCTGCGTTAGATGCTTCGCTTTGCGGGCATCGCGCACTCGAAGCCCCAAATCCTGATAATTTACGGTCATGTTCATATTCCTTCTTTCTTATTGCCCCAATTGTTCGGGTTTTATCTATTATAATGGATGAAGGAAAATCGAAGAAGAGACGATAAGCAATATTATGATTCTTTTGGTGCAGATTACACGAAATAATGGACACTACAAGAATCTTTTTTCGACCATGATTCCCCTCAAAAATGAGACGAAAATAATTTTCCAGAAGGTCTGTACATTTTCCGCAAACCGTGTTATAATATTCCCTGCAGCCCAACCAGGAATCCAAGGTTCTAATCTCCCTTTGGTTGTCACATGACCTGCGCCGGGAAACTGGAGCAAAACCATGGAAGCAGATGACCTCAAGGCAACGGTATGGGTGACAATTTGAAGGAGGTTTCCCAACCATGTACGAAGATGAAACGCTTGTCTGCCGCGACTGCGGCCAGGAATTCGTGTTCTCCGCGTCCGAGCAGGCTTTCTTCGCCGAGAAGGGCTTCATGAACAAGCCCTCTCGCTGCCCGAAGTGCCGCGCGGCTCGTCGCGCCCAGAACGGCAACGGTTCTTCCGCTCCCCGTCAGATGTATGACGTGGTGTGCGCGAACTGCGGCAAGGCCACCCAGGTGCCCTTCCAGCCCCGTGGCGACCGTCCCGTGCTCTGCCGTGAGTGCTTCGACGCTCAGCGCGCTTCCCGCTATTAATTGACGGCTCCTCCGGGAGCAATCAATCAGCGGTGCAATAGCACACGAAAAACCCCGTCGGTGTTTCCGAGCAATCGGAGTGCCGACGGGGCTTTTTTGCTGTTTCAGAGGAAATCAAGCTGCAATTGGGCAGGTGTTTGGGAGGACGAAAGGCACCGAGGATTCCCCAAGGGCGAACGGAAAGCCTTTGGGTCGTCTCCGCAGAGGCAAAACCCTCTGTAATAGAAATATCATCCGTATAATGTGCTATGCACACTGGCTATGGCGATGCTTCCAAATAAGCAGGCAAGGCAGATAAAACAAAAAAACCGCCCTTTCAGACGGTTTCTTGAGGTGAACCCATGAAGAGCACCCTCTGTGCTGGAGCGGGTGATGGGAATCGAACCCACGTGACCAGCTTGGAAGGCTGGAGCTCTACCATTGAGCTACACCCGCATGTGGAGCGGTAGACGAGGCTCGGACTCGCGACCTCCACCTTGGCAAGGTGGCGCTCTACCAACTGAGCTACTACCGCATAACCACGCGACTGCATGGTGCGAAGGAAATTTGTGCGGGCGAAGAGACTCGAACTCTTACGCCATAGGCACCAGATCCTAAGTCTGGCGCGTCTGCCATTCCGCCACGCCCGCACGAGAGGCGAAATCAGAAGGCAGATGGGAATGACCCATTGGAGATTCGAACTCCAGACACCTTGATTAAAAGTCAAGTGCTCTGCCAACTGAGCTAATGGGTCAAAAAGCTGGGGTGGCAGGGCTCGAACCTGCGAATGCGGGAGTCAAAGTCCCGTGCCTTACCACTTGGCTACACCCCATCGCAGCAGGCTTTCGCCGCATCCGCAGCAACCTTGAGTAGGGAAGAAAGGGAGAATAGTGGGACTCGAACCCACGACATCCAGAGCCACAATCTGGCGCTCTACCAACTGAACTATATCCTCCATATGCGCGCCTGGAGGGTCTCGAACCCCCGACCCACGGCTTAGAAGGCCGTTGCTCTATCCAACTGAGCTACAGGCGCAGAGCCGCAAAATCAGAAGCCTGATTCTTTCCTTCCAGACTGCCAGCGAAGGAAACACCCTTGCTGACAGATACAAATTATATCATCAGCAAGGGCGTTTGTCAAGCACTTTTTTGCGTTTGACGGAAATTTTTCGCTGTTTTCGGCAGAAAACTCCGGGAAGCCTACTGCCCAGGCGGATTTAGCGCATTATCAATAGAATGGATTTTGTCCGTCGGCTTGAGCACGCCGCCTTACAGGACAATATCCCCCGGCCGATAGCCCTTGGGCAAGGGCTCTTCCTCCAGAAACCGGAAATCTGAATCCTCCAGTGTCGGCAAAAAAGCCTCGAATGGAATCTGGTCAAACTCGCTGTGGTAGCTGCTTGCGCCGAACCAGCCGCCTTCCTTCGCCCGCAGGTTCAAATCACGCGCGAATTTGGTGTGGTTCGAGCAGTCATGCACGACAATCCCCCAATGTTCCACGGCGCATTGGCGCATCAGCCGGAACGTTATCTCCCGGCTCCAAATTGGCGATACATAGCCGCGGCGCGTCATGTACATGGGCGCGCCGATGTAGTTCGGCAGATTGTTGGGGTTCAGGTGCAGCTCGGCGCAGTTGATAAAATCAAGACCAGTGGCCAGAATTGCGTCCTTTTTCTGCTGGAAATGCTCGTAGAAATCGGGCGTCATGGGCGTTTCAATCGCGACGGTGGGGATGTACTTCTTCGCCGTGGCGATGTTCTGGATGACGTTGTCCGCACAAGACGTTGCGCCGAGGTTGAAGCGCAGTTCGTCCAGCCCGGCCTCACCCAGCGCACGCAGATTTTCTTCCGTGCAGAGCGTGCCGTTGGTGTACATGTGCTGATGAATCCCGGCGGCGCGGAACTTGCGGATGATATCGGGATACAGTTCGATTTCCATGAACGGCTCCAGATAGACGTAGCTGACGCCGGTCGGTCGGTTCGACGTGCTGAGCAGCAGGTCGATATCCTCCACGCGGAAGTACGTCCCGCCGATTTCCCACAACCCTTCGCCGATGGTCTCTTGGCAATCCAACTCGCCATAATTGTAGCAGAACGGGCAGCGGATGTTGCACTTGTTCGTCCGGCGGATGGCGCTCAGTCCCGTGCCGGTCAGGCAGGACGTGCATCCCTTGGAAAATTTCGCCGGGTCACCGACGAAGTACGTCCGCCCGCCGAGCGTGTGCAAATCGGGAATCTGCGCCATCAGTTCCTTGTGGCGCGCGTCCACCGCGGTTTCAATCTGGCTGATGACGGCCCACGCCAACTCCTGCTGATGCGGCATCAGAGGCTCATCCTCCGGCAGCTCCGCGAAGAAGCGAAACCACATTAGCGCGTCTTTCTTGCTGATTTTCATGCGTTCATCATTCCTCCTGTGAATTTCGCTTCCATCATAGCACAATTTTGTACCGCGCGCAACCATTCAGCGCATCGGCTTGCGCTGCGGAAGCATCATTCTGCGTCCATTTCGTGAAAAATTTTCATTTCCCCCTTGACAACCCATCCACACCGTGCTATACTATTTTGTGTTGCGGGGCATTAGCGCAGCTGGTAGCGCACAACACTGGCAGTGTTGGGGTCAGCGGTTCGAATCCGCTATGCTCCACCATTTTTATCAGCGGTCGAACATTCGACCGCTGTTTTTTTATTGTCCGGAACAGGTCGAAGGTTTTCAATTTCGCTGCTTGCGCCGATGGCTTCAATATAGGACACTTGACGGCTATCACGGAGGTTGTAATAAATAATCAGCTTATCGTCGTACAGATACACGGTATTGATGAACACGTCGATGATACGACGGCGGAAAGCAGGGTTAAAGGAATCACCCGCGCAGAATTGGCGCAGCCACGCACGCACTTCTTCCTTCGTGTAGGTGATGGACGCGGCGACGCGCAGCTTGGAAAGGTCTATTTCCATGTCAGCCTTTTTCGCGTCAAGTTCTTCGCAGCGTTTCATAAAACGCTTGCGCATTGCGTCGGTTGTCGCCTGAATACACAAATCCATCGTCTTCTGAATTTCGCCTTCAGTCAAGGCGATCTTCTGTTCAAGGGCTTTAATGCCCGACTTGTCGAATTGCCGTTCATATTCGGCAACGATGGCTTCTGCGATATAGTCCGTTCTATCAGGTGTCAGCACATAGTCAAGCGTTTGCTCGACGACGTACCATTCAAGAAAGTCTTTCCTTTCGTTTGCTTTCTTGCATTGGTGCTTTTTCTTTTTCAGGGAACAGGCGTAATAATTATAAACGACGCCTTTGCGATTCTGCCCGCATTCAGCCGTTATTGGGCTTCCGCACAGACCGCAAAACAGCTTGCCTTGCAGCAGGTATTCCGTCTTTGACGTGGCTTCGCCGCCACCTGTGCGCCGCTTGCGGGCGATGCGCTCCTGCACACGGTCGAACAGCGGTTTATCTACGACGGCAGGAAGCCCGCCCGGAATTTCAATGCCGTTATAAGTGTATTCGCCGATTGTCTTGCGGTTCTTCAGAATGGACAGAAGCCAGCTTAACGTGACGGGCATTCCACGATTGCTGCGCAAGCCGCGCTTTGCAAAATCGTCAACGATGGACTTTGAGCCTTCGCCGCTGTCATAACGTGCGAAGGCTTCTTTGACGATGGCAGCGCGTTCGTCGATGACGATCAACTTGTGTTCCGCGTTGACGCTGCACCACCACGGCACAGCGCCGCCGACGAACTTGCCCTTCAGGGCGCTTTCGCGCATTCCGCGCGCGATCTTCTTCTTCAGGTCGAGCGAGTAATATTCAGCAGACGCTTCAAGCATAGCTTCAAGAAGAACACTTTCGTCGCCTTCGCCGATGTTCTCCATTGCCGAAATGACCTTCACGCCGTGCTTTTTCAGTTCATGCTTATAGGTGACGCTGTCAAACATGTTTCGGGCAAAACGGTCGAACTTCCAGACAAGCACACGTTCAAACTGACGCTTTGGCGCGTCTTCGATCATGCGCTGAAAGTCTGGTCTGTCGTCCGTCTTGCCAGAAATGGCGCGGTCGATGTATTCGCCAATTACAGTCAGGTCGTTGCGCTTCGCATAGTCATAGCAATCGCGCAGTTGCCCTTCAATCGACTGTTCGGTTTGGTTGTGACTTGAATAGCGGGCATAGATGACAGCGTTCATTGACATAATCAATCACCCTTTTTTGGGAAAATATACACATCCGCAAAATCAATTCCTTCATCGTCTGAATTGATTCCTGCGATATAGACAGAAACATTTTCTTCGCCTTGCGCTTCGACAATCTTAGCAGCGGCAGCGGGCAAGTAGCCGATTTCCAAAGTAGAAGAAACGACGTACTTTTCTTTATCGAAGTCATATTCGACGGAACATTCTTCGCCGCGTTCACACTGAGAAATATTATCCTGCATTTCGCCGCGTCTGTTACCCGTCAGCCTGTACGCTTTGGCATCAGGAAACCTGCGCAGCAAATATTTCAATTCATCCCTATAAAAGAACAAATCAAGCGCAGCTTCATTCCGTTCGTCGTCAATATGCGTAATGACGGCAAAAACAGGTTCGCCGCGTCTGTTCCAGTCATAGACCATTTCAGACAATTTGTCATTGTTCAGACTTCCGATTGCTTGACCGTTGACAAGAACGGCAACCGGGCTATATGAACTATCGAATGTTGCGTGCTGCGCGAAAATGCTATTAAGGTTGACGCCGTGAATGAGCGAGATTCCAACGCCGTCATACTTGTACTTGCAATTTGCATTCCCGATTCGCCCCGGAACATTGACTGTTTCGCGCTTCTTCAGCGCAGGTTCCGCCGAACGCTGCGGCTTTGCCGCTTCTTTCTTCTTCAGGAAAGAAAAAATGCCCATGATTCAAAACCCCTTTCAAAATCGTATCTGATACGAATTTCATCGTGAACTGCTTCCATATATTACAGCTTGATATTCGCAAAAAATTGATACAGAATAAGACGTTCATGCGCATGGACTGTCAGCAGATAGGCGAACCGACAAGAAAGGGTGTCGTCCATGCGGAAGAAAGTCTATGTAGAAGTACCCGAACGACCTGACGTTGAAGCATTTGTTTTCATCGACCGACCGGGAATCATTTACATGAACCGTTCCTGCAAGAAAGAAGGCGTCGTGAAAATCATTCCCGAACGACCCCTGACCCCTGACAACGACCAACAAGGCAAGAACGCCTGACGCTGACAGCAGAAGCCCGTGCATTACGCACGGGCTTCTGTGTTATCGCCCGTTTCCGCCACTGGTTCGGAGAATACCGGGTTGTTGCGCAGCGCTTCGTTTTCCTGTTCCGCTGCGTTGCGGTTCGTTGCTTCAGCTACACGCCGCGCGAAGTTCATAACAACGTCGCGTTCATCTTGCGGCATTGAAATGAAGGTTTCCAGCAGGACGCGCGCCATATCGTCGAGCTTGTACTTTTCGCATAGCTGCGAAATCAGCGAATCGGAGGATTCTTCAAACATGTTTCCTTCGCCTGTTCGCAGCCAGTGTTCCGACACGTTGAAAGCCTGACATATCTGCGAAATGTGAATGTCACGCAGTTCGCGTCGTCCGGTTTCGAAATGTGCATAAGTGGATTGCGCAACATTGATTCTTTCACTGAACTCTTGCTGACTTAAATTCAGCGCACTACGCAATGCCTTTAGACGTTCTTTCGTGCATACCACCCCTTTCACCCTTAGTATAGCACAGAATCTAATACAATGCAATATTTTTCGAAACAAAACCCTTGACAATATAAATCCATTGTATTATACTATTATTGCAACGGATTAAAAGAAAGAAGGTAACGCAATGAGCAAGCAAGAGATTCAGCAGGTCAAGCCCGAAGCCGACAAGTTGGCAGCGATTATTGCCAGCTTGACGACGACCGAACAGGCGTTGCTTTGTGGATTCGCGCAGGGCATCGCCCTTGCGTCTACGCTGGATAAGAAAAGCGCGTAAGCACGGAAAGGCGGCACATTATGGCAAGAAAACTAAAGCCAAACGAACGGCTTGTGCAAATCGGGCAGACGGCGCTGCGCGCGCCTGACGGCTCTTTCCTGCCTGCGCAACCGCTCTATATCATCGTCGAAGCTGCGCCAGACGAACCGAAAGACAAGCCGTTCAGCGCCGCCGAAGAACAAACCCTGACCGATGTTGCGGGCATCTTCGCACAGAAGTTTGCGCAGTACGTCAAAGGCGGCGGCTTGGCGACAGGCTGACCGCTTACCCCGGCTTCATGCCGGGCTTCTGCGGGGACTGGTGACGCCCTTTCCCGTTCGTTCGGATGTGGGCAGCGCGGTTCAATTCCGCGCCCCTGCGCTATTTCAAATACTTTTGAAAGGTGGTTTTCCTATGACAAGAGAGGAACTGTTGGAACGAATCAACGACATTCGGGATGAACTCGAAGAACTTGCTGATGATGCTGAAAGCATCGACGCAGAGGAAAAGACCGCGCAGCACAGCGTTTTCAAAATGTCCTTCGCGGACGTGAAGCGGATGCTTGCCGCAGGCATGGTTGACCTGTTTCACATCGGCGATCAGGTCGTAAATCAGCATGAGCTTTTCGGCGCGGTCGTTTGGGATATTATCGGCATCAATGCCGACATGCCCGCCAGCGGCGAAGACGTGCCGACGCTAACCTTGCTGATGCACGATGTCATTGACGGCAGGTTCGTCTATGACAAGGAAAGCGAAGGCTTCCCGTATGGACACGCGCATTATCCTTCTTCGACAATCCGCAGCGTGTTGAACACGGATATTCTGAACGGCTTTTCCGAAGCAGACCGCGCGGCAATGCTGGAAGTTGAGAAGACAACGTACACGGTCGATTCGGAAGGCAGTAAGCCTGAAACAACGGCTGACAAGCTGTTCCTGCTGTCCTGTACGGAAGTCGGCTTCCCTGCTGGTGAATATGTGCGCTTTGAAGGCGCAGCATATTCGTTCTTCACGGATGACAAAAGCAGAAAAAAGCAGGACGCGACAGGCAGTCCCCGTCACTGGTGGTTGCGTTCGCCGAACCCCGGCTACGCGTACAGTGCGCGTGGCGTGGACACTACGGGCGCGCGGAGCAGCGATTACGCCTACAATGGTAGCGGCGCGGCGGCGGCTTGTGTAATCGGATAATCCTTCAATCAGCGCCCGCCACAGGGCGCTGATACCTTCAAGAAAGGCGGCGTTTTTATGTATGTTCTTGTGCTTGACCATGACAAATGGTGCAATGTGCGCGGCTATACGCGCGGCGCATGGATGGTTTACGGCTGCGCGACAAGCAAAAACTTCGGCGCAGTTCGCGGACGGCGTCACACCTTCCGGCTTTTGGATAAAAACGGAAAGATTCGTTATCGCGGCTACTGCGTGTTTCCCGATCATGCTGATTATGGTGCGCTGCTGCGCCCGCTGATTGACTTCGGCTGCAAACACGGTTGCTATCAGATTGCCTACAAAGTCGGCAAGCGCTATAACAAGATTCCTCTTGAACTTGCTTTCCGCTTTTCACGCCTGTGTTGCGTATCAGCGAGTACGCGCGAATTTCTTGACTTCTATGACCTGCACGATTTGAGCGAAGCGGATGCAGGGCAGCTTGAAAACTACATCGACTATGTCACGGAGGTCTGAAAATTGCCGAAGCTGGAATATGAACCGCCTTTGAAGCCGAACACTTCAAACCCGAACAAGGGAAAGACTGAACACGAAAAAAGCAAATCAGACGGAACGGCGGCGTTTGGCTGTCTGATTATGATTTTCGGCGGGTGCGCCAGTATTGGCGGCTTGCTGTACTTCATTCAGGTTGTTATCAACTTGATTAAAACAATGTAATTGCATGAGGTGGCACAAATGCAAAATGAAATCATGACCAGCGCGCAAAACGTCGCGCTATCCGGGCGCAGCGTGGATGAAATCACGGCTGACATTCGGGTGAACTATCGGAACGCGAAAGCGTCAATCGTCGCCATTGGGCGCGATCTTGCCGAAGTGAAGCAAATGCTGAACCACGGCGAATGGTTGCCCTATCTTCAAGGGCTGAACATTTCTGTTTCCAGCGCTGAAAACTATATGCGCTATGCAGCAGAAGTGCCGGGCAACGATCAGCTTGCCGCTCTGCCCTACTCGGCAGCAATCGCCTTGATTGCCCTGCCGGAAGACGAACGCGAACAATTCATGCAGGACAACGACATTGAAGATAAATCGGCGGCTGAAATCAAACGGCTTATTGCCGCGACAAAGCAGGAAGCGGAAAAACGCAAGAAAGCAGAAGAAGCGCTTTCGCAAGCGCAAACTGTCCTGTCCGTTGCGGAACGCGGGCGCGATGCTTACAAAGAACAGCTTGACAAGGCGCAGGAAAAAATGGAGTACCTCGAAGCGCAACTTGACCGGGAGCAGAACAAGCCGCAAGAAACGGAAATCGTCGAAAAGGTGGTTGCGCCCGCTGGTTATGAACAAATGCAACGCGACCTCGATTCCTTGCGCCAACGCTGCGAAGAAGCTGAAGAAGCTGCTGCTGAAGCTGAAAAACGGGCTGCTGCTGCGGTTGCTGATGCGCAACGGGCGCAGATTCAGCAGCTTGACGCCGCCGATCAGGATGAAGAAGCCGGGGACGGATTGAACGTCTTTGATTTCGTCACGGTCTGCAACGAGTTCAGCGGAAAGGTATGGGCCGTTCCGTTCATGGATTTTAGGGCGATTAACGAAGACGCGCTGCGCAGCTATCGCCTTATGACAAACGGCGTCAAATGTTGGGCTGAACGGGTTCTTTCGGCAATCGACGCGGCAAAAGCGCCGATTCCAGCGGAAGGGGTGATTATCCTTGACGCAGACGCCGAATAACGAGATTGCGCCGCTTCAACAACTAACGCAGCTCCAAGCAGATAATCTTCGGCAAATGGGGCTTTTCATTCAGCAAATGGGCGCGGTCGTTACCGCGCTCGATCAGCGCATGAAGAAACTTGAAAGGTTGACCGAACAGCGCGTCACAATCAACAGCAAGCAGGCGAAAGCCCTTCAGAAGCGCGTTCAGGCGCGTTCTGCGGTGCTTTGCGAGAAACACGGGTTTTCATACGCCGAAGACGGAGAAGCGTTCAGGCGGGCAATATGGCGCGATCTGAAAGCGCAATACGCAATCGACGACATTCACGACCTGCCTGCTGCATATTTCGCGCTTGCTGGAACCTTCATTGATGGCTGGAGTTCATTTCAAACTGTGCGCAAGGTGCGTGCCCGGCGCGGCGGGTAATCCGCGCTTTTTATGGGCGGGATGGCTGACCATTTCTTCGGACTGTGCCACCCCGAAGAACGACGCTCGACGCATCGCCCGCCCACCACAACCCCGGAAAAGGCACAAGAAAGGACGGTGCGAACATGCTTCATGCGCGCGACGGCTGAAATGACGACCCTGATAGTTGGCGACGATGATCTTCAAGACCGCTACATTGCCGATCTTGTGAAAGTTGACCATTGCTTCAGGGACAAAGAAACGAACCCTATTGTCAAGATACGCTTTATCCTTCGATATCCCATTCAACACGCCATAATATGGCCTGACGTGCCGAAGGACAACGCGCCTGTCGGTGAGGGCGTAATATGCCGTATGAAGGCATACGGACGCGCTACGCCGCCGCAAATCAACCAATTCAGCAGCTATGCAGACAGCTTGAACGCTGCTCAGAACGCCGCGCTGAAGCAAGCCAGAGCGCAGAGGGACAGCGCGACGGTCGAGATTATACAAAGGCACATGCGCGGCGAAATGCCGCTGCGGGTGCTGCTGGAATATAAGGAGTGGGAATTGTAATGCCGTGCGTTAATTACGTCAAGGAGCATATCACGTTTATTGAGTATGCGTCAGATAATGGGCTTTCCAGCAATGAGCGGCTTTTATGGTACGCCTTGATTCACGAAATGAATCGGCGCGCCATAGGCACGAATTGGCCTGATGGCTATATCCGCATTGCCAATAAACGGCTTCTTTCCCTTCTGCCTATCGGCTTTGATGCGATGGCAAAGGCGCGCAATTCTCTTGCGCAGCGCGGGCTTCTTTCCTTCCAGCATGGGCGCAAAAATGCTGAACTGCCTATGTATCAGATGCACTACTTGACCGTCGCAGATAATCCACAAGTTTCTGATGAATCTGTGGATAACCCCGGCGAAACATGTTCAAAACCTTGTTACACTGCATCTTATCCGACAAAAACGGATAAAGTAGCGGGTAACATGCAGTGTAAAACCGTGGGTAAAACACAGGGTAACGTCAAGGGTAAAGCCACGGACATTTATAATAAACATAAACCTGACAGAACTGAACGTAACCCAAACGTGTTTATTGATGACGATGATGATGCGGAGGCGGAAATAGCGTGCGTGCGTGCGCGTATGGTGCAAGAAGATCGAGAACTTGACGGCAAGAGCAACAAATACTTCGACCTCGTTGATGTAAACACAAAAGCAGCAGAAGAAGGAATTCAGGCATCCTTTGGACGTGAAGCAACGCCTGTTGAAGCACGAAGATTCGGCCTGCTTGCGGCTGCGAAGGGGTTCTCACCCGAAATGGTTAAACTTGCATTGAACAACGCAGCACTTGCCGCTGCTAAAAATCCGTTTGCATACTGTTCGCGCATTTTCAGCACATGGGAATATGAGTGCGTAACAAACCCTGAAGAATATGCCGAATATGCGTATATTGACGACTGCATCAATGGTCGCATCGGTTTTCGCAGATATGGGGATGAATACGAGCGTGCGCAACAGATGCGCGAAGAACGGCGCAAAAAGCACGAAGCGGAAAGGGGCGGCAGCAATGGCGACGATACCGCGCAGGATTTATGACACATGCGAAGATATGCTGTATCAGCGTGAAAGTTTGGTCAAAGCGGCATCAGAACGCCTTATGTCTGCCCGTGAACGTGCGTATGCCGCGCACGGTCAAAACCTCGACACAAGCTGCGTTGCATCTTCGGGCGACAAATCAGGCCCGGTCGAACGTGCTGTATTCGCAATTCTTCAGGCTGAAGCCGATCTGTGTGCCGCACTGAAATGGGCAGAAGTTTTTTCACACCTTGACGACATTTTTGCAGGAAAGCCAGAAGCGCAAATTGCCAATGCAATCTATGTGCGGCACGTCAAGCAAAAAGACGTTGCCGAAGTAATGCACTATGACCGCCAGTCTGTGCGCAGATACCGCGACAATTATGTTTGCTACTGTGCATTGTTGGCAGCAGAAAAGAATTTAATCAAAGTTCAGGAGGACGAAGACGATGCTTCACACATCGAAGACGGTTAAGACGATTGATAATTTCTTCATGTTCGACGAATATCAGAGAAAAGCAATGCGGACAGCAAACAAAGAATTGCCCGCTGACGAAATGCTGCTGAACGCTGTCATGGGCATGTGTGGTGAAGCGGGTGAAGCGATTGACCTGCTGAAGAAGCACCGGGCGCAAGGCGCGCCGCTGGACATTGACCGCCTTGCAGGTGAAGTCGGTGATTGTCTATGGTATATTGCGGAGTTTGCAGAAGCATCAGGCATTTCACTTGCGGAAATCGCGCAGCGGAATATCTCGAAGCTGAAGAACCGCTATCCGAAAGGATTTGACGCTGAATGCAGCAACAACCGTGCTGAAGGGGATGTTTAACCGTGACGAAGTGCAAAGGCTGCGGCGCTGAAATCGGCTTTATCAAGCTGAAAGCCGGGAAGGTTATTCCTGTGAATCCTTGGCCTGTATACATCGAAGATAAGACAGCGAAGGATATAATCATAACCGTTGACGGGCGCGTTTCAAACGGACGCCGGGAAAATGTGAAAAGCACAAATGCCGATTTGATGCGCGGATATGTCAGCCATTTCGCAACTTGTCCAATGGCAGGAGCTTTCAGGAAACGATGACCAACAGACGAAATTCGTATCAGGTACGATTTTCATTTTAGGCGCATTGTCACGTTATTTTGCATGATGGGACAAGCAGAAAAAGCACTGTGATTGCAAAGCTGTTTCTTCATTATATAGACAGCGAAAAGTGCGTTATCAAGGAAAACGTCACAATATTTGCAATACGGGACAAAATCAACGCAAAAAGGGGGCTTCGCGGTGCGGGTTGAGCCAATACGCGACAAGGCAGTAATCAACAGGATTGCGGAAGCCTTGAAGAATGACCAGACGGAAGCGGGAAAGCGCCGATACCTGCTGTATCTGTCAGGGCTGTATCTTGGGCGCAGAATTTCAGATTTGCTGTTGCTGAAAGTCGGCGACGTATACGGCAAGGACAAATTTGTTATCAGAGAAAAAAAGACGGGAAAGCAAATAGAACTGTTCATCACGAAGAACTTAAAGCGCGCATACAAAGAACGCCTTGCCGGGCGCGCGCCCGATGAATATGTGTTCGCGTCTGATAGACCTGATAGAATCACAAAGCAGCAAAAGCCCATTGACAGACGCACGGCATACCGCGATATTCAGGAAATCAAGAAAATCGGCAATTTCCCTGCTGACTATAATCTTGGGACGCACACCCTGCGCAAGACTTTCGGCTATCACTACTATCAGGGAACGCACGACATAGCCGGGCTGATGAAGCTGTTCAATCACGCGAAGGAAGAAACGACGCTGATTTATATCGGCATTGCGTCTGACGAAACGAAACAGACTTTCAGGAAGATTGATTCCATGTATGATACTTGACATACGCTTTAAGGCGTGTTAGTATTAGACTGTGATTTTGTAGAAGGGCGCACCGCTTAAACGGTTGCGCCTTTTCTATTGCCGGAAGGAGTGCTGCAACGTGGCTGCACCTTTTGCAAAAAAGCTGTATGCGTCGAAAGCGTGGAAACAATGCCGCGATGCGTATGCAGCATATCGTCACGGTATTTGTGAACGCTGCGGCGCGCCGGGCGACGAAGTGCATCACAAAACATACCTTACGCCTGCGAATGTCAACGACCCTGAAATTGCTTTCGGATGGAACAACCTTGAACTACTGTGCAGGTCGTGTCACATCGAAGAACATGACAAGCATAAGACGCTGAACCACGGGCGACCAGCGCGCGAAGCCGACTTACGCATTATGTTTGATGCAGACGGTCAGCCGATACCGCGCGGTCAGGTGCGCGTCGTTTGGGGCTGTCCGGCATCAGGCAAGACAACCTATGTGCATGAACACATGAAGCACATGGACATTGTTGTTGATCTGGATGCAATCATGTATTGCTTCACGGGGCTGACGAACAAGGCTGACGATCAGTCTGATATTTCAGACTATCTGCCCGCGATGCTGCTGATACGGTCGGCGGTATACAAGGCAGTCAAGGACGGGTTGCCGGGCGTCCGCACAGCGTGGGTTGTTGCAGGTCTGCCGAAGAAGTCAGACCGTCAGCAAATGTCTATGACGTTTCCTGATGCTGACTTCGTTTTCACAGAAAGCACGTTTGAAAAATGTGTTGCGAACATGGAAGCCGACGATATGCGCACAAACAAAGAACGGCAGCGCAGAATCATAACGGAATGGTTCCGAAATTATGAAGCGGACTAATCCCCCCTATCAAAAAATGTTAAGAAGGGGGACGAAGACCGCGGGGGGTGGAACCTAAATTTTAGCGCAGACAGCGCGGGCGGGGGGTGTAGAATGAGCAAGAGCAAAGCCAGCATGACGAAAGACGACTACATTAAAGCGGAGATAAAGCGACTTAAAAAAATCCTCGCGAATTTGACGCAAGATGCGTCAGCCGTTGCCGAAAAACTGATTGAAAACGCCGCGTTCATGGCAGTTTCCCTGACCGATCTTCAGCGGATTATCAACGAAAAGGGATATACTGAAGAATACCAGAACGGCGAAAACCAGTTCGGTACAAAAAAGTCGTCGGAAGTCGATATTTATAACACGATGGTCAAGAACTTCAATGCAACTATGAAACAGCTTATTGACATGCTTCCCGAATCGCCTTCCGGGAGCAACAGCAAGAATGCGGCACTTGATTATATTACGCGCCGCGCTGGGCCGTGAGTGCGCTTGAACAATATGCCGTCGCCATTCTTGACGGGAAAATCAAAGCCTGCCGCCGAATCAAGCAGATGTATGAAAAACTGCTTTATCGGTATTATAACCCCGGTCAATGGCACTTCGATCAGGAAATTGCAGACAGGCATATTGTTTTCATGGAACGCTTTTGCCGACAGCCTGAAAGCGGTCAACCGCTTCGCTTTGAGCTATTCCAACGTGCGAAACTTGAAGCAATCTTCGGCTTTGTCGATGATTGCAATCTTCGTCAGTATCAGGAATGCTTGACAATCGAAGGCCGAAAGAATGGCAAAACAACTGAAATGGCGGCTGTTGAAATTGACTTGCTTGCAAACGACGGCGAAGGTTCCCCGCAGGTGTACAACGTGGCTACAAAGCGCGATCAGGCAATGTTAGGCTTTAATGCCGTTCATAGTATGATTAAACGTAGCGGCGACTTATCAGGGATTCTGCGAAAGCGCGTCAGCGATATATACTTTCCGTACAATCTGGGCTTCATAAAAGCGCTTGCAGCAAACAGCAACGGTCTTGACGGTCTAAACGCCCACGGCGTAATCATAGACGAATTGGCAGCGATTAAGAACCGCGACTTATACGACTTGATGAAACAATCAATGTCGGCGCGGTCACAACCGCTGCTTTTTGCTATTACGACAAACGGATTTGTCAGAGACAATATCTTTGATGCACAATACGAATACGCCTGCGGCGTTCTCGACGGAACGATTGAAGACGAACGCTTTGCCGCGTTTATCTATGAGCTTGACGACCCTGACGAATGGCTTGATGAATCTTGCTGGATAAAAGCAAATCCGGGACTTGGTACGATAAAGAAATACGACTTTCTAAAGCGATGCGTTCAGAAAGCGAAAGATGACCCTTCCTTCATGCCTACGGTAAAGACGAAAGATTTCAACCTGAAAGAAACAGGCGCTTCGTCGTGGCTGCGCTGGGAGGAACTAAACAATGACGCGACATTTGACATGAAGTTTGATTATTGTGTTGGCGGTTTTGACGCCGCAGACACAACAGACCTTAATGCGGCAAAAGCCTTGATGATGCGTCCTGATGACCCGAATATATATGTCAAGTCTATGTATTGGATTCCTGAAACGGTACTTGAACAGGTATCAAAAACGGGAAGCAGGCGCGAACGTGATAACATGCCCTATGAATTGTGGGTAAAGCAAGGTCTGATGCGCGTTTGGGAAGGAAATAAAGTTGATAAAGCCTGTTTTCTTCAATGGTTCATGGAACTTCGGGAGAAAGAAGACCTGTATACAATGTTTATCGGCTTCGACCCTTGGCATATTGATGACACACTACTTGCCGCGTTCAAGTCAGAGTTTGGCCCGAACGCAATGATACCCGTGCGTCAAGGCATTTATACCCTATCAGACCCAATGAAGCAGCTTCGGGCTGACCTTCAGGCAAAGCGCGTTATTTACGGCGGGAATCCGATTGATAAAATGTGCCTTGCGAACACGGAAATCAAAGCGGACATTAACGGCAACATTCAGCCGATAAAGGGGCTTGACCCACGCAAGCGAATTGACGGAACTGTTGCCCTGATAAATGGGTATAAGGTACTAAAAGATAAATATGACCAGTTTGTAAATCTGAATTGAGGGGGGGATAACGTGGGGCTGCTCGAAAAGATATTTCCGCGTCACGGAGAAGCTGAAAAGGTCGAAGGCTACTTCAAAACGCTGACTGCATACACGCCTGTTTTTACAACATTTGAAGGCGGCGTTTACGAAGTCATGCAGACACGCGCAGCGATTCATGCTTTTGCGAATCACATTTCAAAGCTGAAGCCCGAAATCGTCGGTTCACGCAATGAAAAACTTGCGCGTATTTTATCGCACAGACCAAACCCGTATATGAATACGTCACAGTTTCTTTATCGTGTGGCGACGATTTACGCGGCAACAAATAACGCATTTATTGTTCCGCTATATAGCGCGGATTACCAGACGATCACAGGGTACTATCCCCTATGCCCTGACCGCGTTGAAATTGTAACTGTCAAAGGAAATCCGTATTTGCGCTACACGTTCACCAGCGGTCAACGCGCCGCCGTTGAACTGGAACGCGCGGGCATCCTGACACAGATGCAATATCGGAATGACTTTTTCGGCGACAGCAATGCGGGCATTATCGACCCGACATTGCAGATGATTGACATTCAAAATCAAGGCATTATTCAAGCCGTGAAGAACGGCGCGTCTGTTCGCTTTATCGCCAAACTTGCGCAGACGTTAAAAGATGCAACCATCAGGGAAGAACGAAAGCGCCTGCGCGAAGAAAACCTTGCCGCTGAAAATTCAGGCGGCATCTTCCTTGTTGATGCAAAATATTCGGATGTGCGCCAAATTGATAGCAAGTCTTTTGTTGTCGATGCGGAGCAAATGCGACTTATCAACGAAAATGTCTATAACTACTTCGGCGTAAATGAAGCAATATTGCAAAATAAGTTCAACGAAGAACAGTTCAACGCATGGTATGAAGGCAAGTTAGAGCCATTCATTGTGCAACTTGGTCTTGCGCTTACAAACATGACATTTACCGACCATGAAATAGCGTTCGGCAATGAAATCATGTTCAGCGCAAACAGACTTCAATACGCTTCGACAAATAGTAAGCTGCTTGTTTCGCAACAACTTTTTGACAGAGGGATTCTATCACAAAACGACGTCTGTGACATTTGGCAGTTGCCTCACATCGAAGGCGGCGATAAGCGATATATTCGCGGCGAGTATAAGCCAAACGGCGCAAAAGACGATACGCCTGTGCCAATGCAAGAGCCGCCAGCCGATCAACCCAACAGCGACAAAAACTAAAATCGTATCTGATACGAATTTGAAAGGGGAAACGATATGCCGAAGATTACCGCCAGCCGGGAATACAGAAGCATGAACCCGCTTGCTGTGCTGCAACGATCACAGGATGATGAAGCAGCATATCGCGCCGAAGGGTATGCGACTACTTTCGATGTTCCGTATATTCTTTTTGAGATGGACGGCGTTAAATACTATGAACAAATCAGCTCAAATGCCCTTGATAGCGCTGATGTGTCTGACGTGGTTTTCAGATTTGACCATACCGGGCATGTGTACGCGCGCACGAAAAACGGAACGCTGACGCTTGCCCCTGATGGACACGGTTTGAAATGTTCTGTTGATTTATCTACAACCGAAGCGGCGCGCCAGATGCACGACGAAATCAGAACAGGTCTGATTGATAAAATGTCGTGGGCTTTTACGGTTGCGGAAGATTCTTATAATTCGGAAACCAGAACAAGAACAATTCTAAAAATCAAGAAGGTTTACGACGTTAGCGCAGTCACATTTCCCGCCGACGCCGATACCGATATTTCTGCCCGTTCTTTCGTTGACGGAGTGATTGCGAAGGAAACAGCGGAGCGACTGGAAAGGCGCAGAAAAGCAATGTCTATGCTGATTGATTCCTACATTGGAACCGAAAAAGAAAAGGAGTAACGAACATGAGAACGCTTGCACAGATTGATGCGCGTCTTGCTGAAATTCGCACCGCGCTTCAGAACCCCGAAACGACCGATCTTGATACCCTTCAGAACGAAATGAATCAGCTGCTTCAGGAACGCGCGCAGCGCGTCGCCGAAGCCGAACAGCGCCGTTCCATGCTGGAAGCAATCGCAAACGGCACGGCACAAGGCATCACGCCGCCTACAAATCCTCTTGCCCCGCCTAACGGACAGAATGAAACGCACGAAGAACGCGACGTTCTTGCGACCCCTGAATACCGAACCGCCTTCCTGCGTTCCCTGATGGGTCTGCCGCTGTCCGCTATTGAACGTGCGGCAATGGATGAAGCAGAACAGCGCGCCGCCCTGACTTCTGCCAGCAGCAGCGCAGGCGCCGCTATTCCGACACAGACGCAGAATGAAATTATTCGACGTCTTCAGTCGGTTGCGCCTATTATTGGCGAAATTACCCTGTTCAATATTCCGGGTAATGTCACGATTGCGGTCGAAAACGCAACCACTACTGATGGCGCATATCACGCCGAAGGCGCTGACACTTCCGAAAGCGCCGACAAGCTCGTTGAAGTCAACCTGACCGGCTTTGAAGCAATCAAGGTGCTGTCCATCAGCGCAAAGGTCAAGTATATGTCTATCAATGCGTTTGAAGCGTGGCTGATTGACAACCTGACCGACGGCATTGCATACCTGATTGAAAACTGGATTGTCAACGGAACAGGAAGCAATCAGGCAACGGGTATTGGAAAGGCGGCAACATGGACGGCGGAAACAAACAAGGTCAAGTGTGCCGCCGCAACGCCGACGTATGCTGAAGTGTGCAGCTTGATTTCCCTTCTGCCGGGAACTTACGACCGCAATGCGAAGTTCATCATGAGCAAGAAAACGCTGTGGCAGAAGTTTATGCCCATCCGCGACGACGCAAAAGCGCCGATTGTTAAGGGTGAAGGCGCTGGGCAGTATTTCATCATGGGCTATCCTGTCATGCTTACCGATAAGGCTGCGACGCTGGGTGATGCGTACTTCGGCGATCTGAAGACCTACTACGGAAACTTCGCCGAAAGCATCACGGTTGATAAATCTGAACACAGCAGCTTCCGCAAGAATCTGACGGACTATCGCGGCAGCGCGATCTTCGACGGCAAGCCGACTGTGTCTGATGCTTTCGTGAAGATGTCGCTGACCTGATGGAGTAAACGCGCATGAACATCATTGAACGTGTACGCAAATCACTGAACATCACGTCGGCGGCGTTCGACGATGAGCTGCGCGACGTTGTTGAAGCCGCACGTCGGGATATGGAAATGTCAGGTGTTCCCCGTCGCGTCGCCCGCGACGAAGCGAACGCTGACGTAATACAGGCGATCAAGTGCTTTGTCAAAGCCGATCAATCTTGGGAAGAACCGAACATTGCAGCGCGACAAATGGAAAGCTACAACGCTATCGTCAACAAACTGTCCTTGACCCATGATGACAGAAATAACGACGAAAGGGGCTGCTATTCGTGAACAGGCGCACTGTGATTAAACTGCTTGAAAAGACGGTCAGCAAGAGCGGCACAGGTTTTGAAACGAGAAACACAACGGCAGGACGTGAGATAATCGCCGAACAGGGCGGCGTCGGGCGTTCGGAATTTTATAAAGCAGCGGCGGCGGGTATGACCCCCGCCGTTACTTTTACCGTTTCCGAAGCTGATTATCAGCAAGAACGCCTGATAGAGTATAACGGAAAAACATACAAAGTTCTGCGTTCATACCCTACGCCGAATCGCAAAGTCGAACTTGTCTGTCAGGGGGTTGAACCGAATGACGATTGAAGCATTCGTCAACATTCTGAAGAAAATTGACCCGGATATTTCGCGGTATCAACGTATTCGGAAAAAGAGCGATGACGCCTATTCCGTTTGGAGCGACTACGGCACACGAACGCTGTACGCAAATGGAGTTCCTGCCGGAAGCGTAAAAAAAGTTCAGGTCGATTATTTCACCTTCAAAGAAGATGACCCTGTTGCTTCACGTTACTTTCACGCACTTTCCCTGAATGATGAAATTGCAGTTGAGCATACAACAGACTTTGAAACAGATACGCGATATATTCATCACATTTTTGATTGCGAAGTGGTGACTGACGATGGCGTTATTTAATGGCGAAGGATTTAACGAACTGCTTTCCGATCTAAAAACAAACGGGGATATGCTCGATGTAGCTGCGCCCGAAATTCTTGAAGCAGGCGCGGCAGTTGTCGCTGATGCGTGGCGCGATGCGATTAAAGCGCATGACTTGATTGATTCAGGCGACATGCTCGAAAGCGTCGGTCATTCTGAAATCGTGAACACTGAAACTGAAAAAAAGGTTGCCATTTATCCGCAAGGACGCGATCACAAAGGCGTTCGCAATGCGGAAAAGGCTTTTGTCAATCATTACGGAGCGTCACACCGAAAAGCAACGCATTTCGTTGATGATGCTGAAAAACAATCAGAAGAACCAGCCGTCGAAGCTATGGCTGCGGCATGGTATCAGAAACTTGAATCGGGAGGTTAAACGATGGCAAATATTGGCTTGCGATACGCCGTATTTTCCCGTGTGCAGTCGCACACCGAAGGAAACGCCATTACCTATGGCACAGGGCGCGAAGTTGGTATGATGATTAGCGCAAACGTCGCTATTACGCGCAACAGCAGCAAACTTTACGCAAACGATGTCGTTGCCGAAGAAGACAACTCCATCAGCGAAGCGCAGATTACGATTAACACCGACGATCTGACGCTTGACAATGAACAGTATATGCTTGGAACGCTGAAGACGGGCGAAGGCGATTCCGCGCACTATGAAGATACAGACGACGCTTCCCCACTCGGCGGTTTCGGTTATGTGCGCGTCAGGTCGAAGACGAATCAGGAAACGGGCGTAACCACAAAGAGTTATATTGCGACGTGGTGGTACAAGGTGCGCGCCCGAATTGAAGCCGAAAGTGCGCAGACGAAGGGGCAGAATCTCGAATGGGGTACGCCGACGATGATTCTGCGCGCTATGGGCGCGTATATCGACAACAGCGACAAACTGAAGTTCCGTGACCGCAAGAATTTTTCAAGCTATGCAGACGCTAAAAAGTTCATCGACGATTACGCAAACATCACGGCTGTCGGCGAGCAATAAGGCGGGTGAACAGAAATGATGACAGATGGAGCAAAAATCACATTGCTTGATGGCAAGGAACTCGACCTTGTTTTGAATACCGAAGCAATGGCTGAACTTTGCGATGAGTTCGGCGATCTTGAAAAAATCGGAGATATGCTGAACAATGCCAGCTATTCTGAAAAAATTCGCCTTGTTCCCCGGCTGATTTCTATTCTTGCAACGCAAGGAGAAGCAATCAAAGGGAACGATACGAACATTTCCCCCGACTACATCCTGCGCCAAACATTACCGAAGGATATTCCGGCAATGACAGGCGCGTTTCTTCGCGCTATCGAAATCGGCATGAATATCAAATACACGATGGAAGATAGCGAAACTGATGAAGTGCTTGCTGAAATCGAAAAAAACGTGCAGGGCGCAGCGGGGACTTGACCCCGCTGCGCGTTGTACATTGCGGGCTTACTGCTGGACTTGATTTTCATACCATCATGAAATCAAACCCCGGCGCAGTTCTTACGCTTTATCTATATCGGCGCGATTACGACGACCAGCAACACGGTATAACGCGAGAAAAGGGGGCTGCTTTCTATGCCGATGCGTGACATTCGGACAAATATTGTCCTTGAAGGTGAACAGCAGTATAAAAGTCAGCTCAACGACGCAATGAATGCCGTCAAGCTGCTGGGGCTGCAAGTCAAAGAAAATACCACGGTCTACAAGTTGAACAGCGATTCAGCAAACGGAAACCGCGAACGAATGGCGCTGCTGTCAAAAGAAATGGAACAGCAGCAAAAAATCATTGACTTATATACCGAAAAAATTGAAAGGAACCGTCAAGCGGGAGAAGGAAACAGCAAGGAAACGCAGCGGCTTGAAGAAAATTTGATAAAAGCCCGCACTGCCCTTGCTGCAATGAACAATGAATACCAGCAAGCAAACGACAACATTCCGTCGCTAAAGGATAAAATCAAAGAGCTTACCGGGCATATTGGCGAAGGACTTGTAAAAGCTGCTGAAGTTGCTGGAAAAGCCGTTGTTGCTTCTTTCTCCGCTATTAGTTCAGCCTGCGTCGCTGCTGGTAAAGCGATATATGATTTAACCGGGCAAGCCGGAACGTATGCTGATACTATTCTGACTATGTCGGATGTCACAGGCATTGCGACGCAAGACCTGATGAAATGGGAATACGCTTCGCAGTTTATCGACACATCAGTTGATACGATAACGGGCAGCTTGACAAAACTTGAAAAGAACATGGCCAGTTCTTCGGCAGATACGGCAGCAGCCTTTGAAACGCTGGGTGTGAAGATAACCGATTCAACCGGGCAAATGCGCGACGACGAACAAGTTTTCTGGGAAATTATCGACGCATTAGGCAAGGTTGAGAACAGCACAGAGCGCGATCAACTTGCAATGACGCTGCTTGGCAAGTCTGCTAAAGACCTAAACCCACTTATCAACGCCGGAAGTCAGGCGTTCAAGGACTTGGGCGAAGAAGCTGCGGCGGCAGGCTTGATTATGTCTGATGACAGCTTAAAAGCATTCGGGGCATACGATGACGCAGTAAATGTCATGAAATCGACCCTGACAGCAGCAGGACGTTCGGTTGCTGAAGTATTCTTGCCAGCTACAAAGGGCGTCATTGAGGGCGTCACAGAGGTTGTGCAGGCATTTATCGACATGGTTCATGGTGCGGATGGCGCTTCTGAAAAATTCCAGAAGACGATAAATAATCTAATTGACAAGGTAACAGGCATGTTCAATGACTGGTTGCCGAAAATTCTTGAAACAGGTATCAACATTCTAATTTCGCTGACTGATGGCATTATCAAAGCGATTCCGAAGCTATCCGCAGCACTTCCGAAAGTTTTGAACACGCTGCTGACGTTTATCATTGAAAATCTGCCGAAAATCATTGATGCGGGCATTTCTCTTTTGTCCGCCCTGTGCGAAGGTATTATTTCAGCAATTCCGACCCTTGTTGCGAATCTGCCTGCGATTATAACCGCAATCGTTCAAGGACTTGCAAGAGGCGTTGCGGCAATGGCGAATGTCGGCGGTGAGCTTGTAAAAGGACTTTGGGAAGGCCTGAAAGGTGCTGTCGGGTGGCTCAAAGACAAAATTGTCGGGTGGGTTGGCGACGTGCTTGATTTCATTAAAGGCTTGTTCGGCATTCATTCCCCTTCGACCGTCATGCGCGATCAAGTCGGCAAAATGCTTGCCGAAGGTGTTGCTGTCGGTCTTGAAAACGAAAAAGGAACGGTACAGCGCGCCTTTAATGACATGTTGCCGGATACGGATGTAAACTTTAGCATCAAAGGCGTTACCAGCGCGGCGCGCACGGCGCTTTCCGCCCCGGCTTCTGTTCCTTATTATTCAGGCACAGCAATCAGTTATGACTTGTCTGATTCCGCGCTTCAAAAGTTATCCAATAATCTTGTTGGAGCGCTTCAACGCGCGGGCGTTGGAGAAGCTGTCATTCAGTTGAACGGGCGCGAGTTTGGGCGCACAATGCGGCGCGGCTTGGAAGTGGGGTTTGTATGATTCAGTACGAAAACAGCGCAGGTGAAACGATCAGGCTTGACCGTGCTGGATTTTATGCAGACGAAGGAACGCTTCGCAATTTTGAATGGAGCTATAATTATTCTGCGTATCCTGATGGTACGGGCGGAATCGTTTCGCAGTTTTCAAGGAACGACAAAACGAAAAACTTTAACGTTTCTGCACACGCTTATTCACGCACCGAAATTGACACCCTTCTGAATCGACTGCACAATGTTACAGAATATGATGTTCGCAGCAGAATGCCGGGCAAGCTGTGGCTAAATCAGCAATACCTTTCGTGTTATCTGATAGGTAGCGAGATCACAGAAAAGTCACGGCACATGCTGTTTGTTACAAAAAAAATGACGGTTCTTCCTGTTGTCCCGTACTGGTGCATTGAAGAAACAAAAAACTTTATCGCTGGTGGCGCGTCTGTTTCGTCAGCGAACGGGAAGCGTTACAATGGGCGCTATCCGTATAAGTATGGCACAGGATATGCGCAGACAACGCTTGACAACACGGTTGGTTCGTGGGAAACGCCGATGATACTGACAATATACGGCCCCGCAGTCAATCCGTCATTATCAATCGGCGGGCATAGCTACACGCTGAATACAACTATTGCTGCGCGAGAACGCGCCGTTATCGACCAACTGCACAAGAAAATTTACAAAATAGGTACAACAGGCGGCAAAAGCAACCTGTTCAATACGCGCGACAAAAAGAACGATATTTTTCAATATGCGCCCATTGGCATGGTTCCTGTTTTGTACAACGGTGATTATTCGTTTGATATTACGTTGATTCATCAGCGGAGTGAACCTTTATGGAACGATTGATTCACGCAGATTCAAGCCGCATAGAAGTCGGCATGATAACCGACTTCATTTCTTTCGATGCACAGATTCACAATAATTGCGAAATCGCAGATAACACGTTTTCGCTTGAAATGTCCATCAGCGCATGGAAAGCGGAACAGATTATGCGCGGCGATTATATCTATATTGACGGAAGCGAGTTCGGCGGCATTGTTGGAAGCGTAAACAAGAACACAGGAGCAGACACGGTCACGATCAAGGGTATACTGTGGCGCGCGCTGCTTGCTATGCGGATAATATCGCCGCCTTCTGGACAGGCATACAGAGCGTTTACAAACACGGAACTGAATAGTATCGTCGCCGATATTGTCGGAAACGACTATGTGAACCTTTTCTATGTTTCCGAAGAAAACACAGGCGTTTCAATATCGTGTCAATTTCGCTATCAGACGAAACTTTCGGGGTTGTCTAAAGCACTGCTTCAAGCTGGGTATACATTATCTTGCGTGTACAATGCAGCAGAGCAGCGCGTTATTACCAGCGCCCGCCGTTGTGCGGACTATTCCGAATATGCGGATATTTCCTCCGACTTAGGGATTGGAATGTCAATCACAGCAGGGCGCGTTGATGACTATAACCATTGCATTGCGCTTGGTACAGGTGAACTTGCTGAACGCATGGTGCGCGAAATCTGGATGCTTGACGGAAAGATTTATAAAACGCGCCCTGCTGCGCTTACTGAATCTGCGTTGCGGTCAATGACATTCGATTACCCAAACGCAGAAAGCGAAGACGAGCTGCTTTCCTCGGCAGGCGATGCGCTTCTTCAATATGCTGCTATGTCTTCAGCAGAAATAGATCTGTCACAGCTTCAGCTTGACTTGCAACTCGATGATAAAATACTGACCGTTGACCGCGATCTTGGCATATCGGCAATAAAGAGCGTATCACAGCGCGTCATAACAATCAACCAGAACGGCACAACAATCAGAACGGAGGTTGAATAATGGCACAGAAAGCAATAACGGTCTTTACCCCGGACGGCGAAGCTCCTCACATCTACGCAGAAGACGATGCGCAGGTTCACAGGGCAATCTTTGGAGGAAGCGGCATCACGGATGCAGACGAACGGCTTGCCGCAACCATTGTTGACAACAACACAATTCGCCTTGCTTCCGGCTTATACTGCAATCAAGGCTACTTGCACGTCGTCCCTGCTGGTGAAACACTTGCTTTGACCATTGGAAGCGGAACGGCAGGTGTATTCAGGCGCGATCTGATTGCGTCGGAGTTTATACGCGGCGGCGGGAGCGTTGCTGACACCTTGCAATTCAAGGTTATTGCGGGCGAAGAAGCGTCAAGCCTTGCCGAAGCACAACGCCCTTCGCTGACACAAGACAGCATTGCAGCAGGCGGTTCTACTCGGCAAGAAGCGCTGTATGAAGTGATTATTAGCGGAACGACAATCACGGCGGTCAACAGGGTTGCTGATTATGTTGGTTCCTTCTATGCTTAACGCGGAAAGGCTGCACAATGGCAACGACTTCTTACAATGGCAGTTGGGGAGATTCGTATTCACTTAATACGACGCGGACTTGCTATCTTTCGGGCGGTGGCGGCGCTTCTGGAATCATCAACAGCGTAACAGTTGACTTGATCTTTTCGACGAATGCGTATTCGCCGCATTACTATCTAACGATTACGCTATTGACAAACAGCGGAAACATTGAAATTGAAGATGAAGTAAAGATGACCTCGGATGACTATTCATTTGCTTCGCGTAGTTTCACATTCAGCAATGTTTCACTTAGTCAGGCGAACAGCATAACAGGAATTTCTATCAAATGCACAGGAGCTTCTTCTTCGTCTGGTAGCGCTTCAAAGGTTTTTGTAAAATCCTCGGTGTCCGTGGTTGTTGACTATACCATTCCGTCGAAACTTGCTACACCAACTATCAGCACGGGAACGACAATGACAACCGATTCAACGGTTGCTATATCTTGGGCTGCGTCTTGGAATACAACGGCAAACACGCTGACGGCGTATGAACTTCAGTACGCAGACAGCAGCAACGGTTCATCTTTCAGCGCGTGGACTACATACTACACATACGGCACAGGTACACGCAGCGTTTCGGCCTCCTTGCCAGCGGCTAAAGGTTGGCGCAAATTCCGCGTCCGTGCGCTTGGCAGCGCCGGAAGCGACTACTATTCCGATTGGAGCGAATCAAGTGCAGTTTGTCGAGTTGCTATGCCGACAACGCCGGGCAGCTTTGCCGTTTCGCCGACGATATGGGACAGCGGAAACGTCGCGCTTTCGTGGTCTGCTTCGGCTGTAACAGGCGCGTCAATCAGCAGGTACTATGTCGAATACCGATTGAAAAAGTACGGAAGTAGCTTCGGAAGCTGGACTGCACTGACAAATACGACTGCGCTAAAGTATTCATATAATCCGGGACTGTCAAAAGGCGATGTCATAGCTTTCCGCGTTCGCTCACTTTCTTCAGATGGCATCCATTCGGCATATACGTCTGAAGCTACTGTATCGCGTCAAACAGATGTTCCGATCAATCTGACGCCCGCTGCTGGATGGTATACGTTGCTTGATCTTTGCGCGTGGGAATTGCCGACCACAATCAATCTTGCAGGAACGATTTGTCAGTACGCCTATACGATAAATAGCGGCGTAACTTGGTCTGCATGGAACAACGCCAGCGGAAACAGCTTTAATGCTGCGGCGCTGTTTGATTCCGTGTCTTCCGGGAACTATTTCTGCTATAAGGTGCGTGCCGTTCAAACGAACGGCGACGTTACCGATGCAGCTATATCAGGTATTCTTTATAAAAATACTGCGCCCGCTGCACCTGTCATACTTTCCCCTGTGCCTTCATCCCCGATTTCACCGGGCGCATTCTGGGCAATTCTGCGCATCACAAGGGATATAAACGGGCATAGCATGACAGTTACATACAGCAAGGATTCAGGCGAGTTTGCAATCATTGCAAACGATATAACAGATAGCTGCATTGTCGCTGTCAAGCTAACAGCAGGCGGCGCGTATCGCTTCAGGGTAACGGATGAATACGGCGCATATTCCGAAGTTGCGCGAACAATTACTGTAACCGCTGAAACGTACACAGATAGCCCTGTAACAGCCGGAACGACTCGCATAAAGGCTGCGCACATCAATGAGATACGCAGCAGGGTCGAGCAGCTTTGCGCGTTCTACGGTCTATCTGCGCCGTCGTGGAACGAATCTATCATTGCAGGCACAACTTCTATAAAGCACTATCCTGCACACGTTGCGGAAATCCGAAGCACATTGACCGCAATATATCAGAAAATTAACGGACTTGGAGCAGGCGTTATCATTCCCACGCCTGCGTGGAGTACAACGCTTGACGACACAAAGCCGAAAGCCGCTGCAATCGAAGAATTACGCGCTGCGGCAAAGGCGATTTGAAAGGAGGTGGAAAAATGGCATTACCGCGTGAAGTGCATACCAGAATTTTAGAATCTTGCTTCGATACACCGATTTTATTGCTTGGCAAAGTCGGCGAAAATTTTGCAACGAAGGTCGTCTTTGATGCTTCAGAATGGTACGACGGCAGCGGAATATTTCAACTTCTTGTCAAACGTGCCGATGAAGAAATGCTTACGGCAACTATCGAGCAAAACGAAGGCGTTATTTCTTGGCTTATTCCTGCCGCCGAAATCGGGGCTGCTGGATATGGCGAAATCGAGCTAAATTATATTGTCGGTGAAGCAAGAATGAAATCCGCCCGTGTTGATACGCGGGTTTTCAGTTCAATCGAAATCGACAGCTTGCCGCCGAACGGCCTGACTTGGTCACAACTGGTACTTGCGGCGATTCAGGACGCCCGCGACGCCGCCGAAGAAGCGCAGGGCGCAGAAGGCGAAATTGCCGACCTGATTGCCGACGCCGTCGCCGAAGCGACCGCACAGGCCGAAGCATCTGCACAGGCGGCAGCGGAAAGCAAACAAGCGTCAGAAGAAAGCGCCGACGATTCGGCAGCAAGCGCAACCCTTGCCGAAAGCTACGCGAAGGGCGGCACTTCGACCCGCACGGGCGAAGATACCGATAACGCGAAGTATTACAAGGAACAGGCTGCTCAAAGCGCCACAACCGCAAGCGACAAGGCAACTGAAGCGAATCAGGCCAAAGACGCAGCAGTTGAAGCGAAAAACAAGTCAATCGCTGCGCACGACGAAATCTTTGATATTCTCTATAACGCGACGATCCTGAACACGACCGAAACCGTCACGTTTAACAGCGACAACCTTGTTGACACGATTGTTCATACTGACAACGCTTCGGGCAGCGTCGTCAGGACTGACGTATTCACCTATAACGGCAATATTGTCACAGAAGTCAGGACGGCAGCGGACGGCAGAACGCAAACGAACGTTTACGACCTTGACACGCTGACACAGCAATTCAACGTATAAAGGGGACTTTATGATGGACTACATCAAGCACAGTTCAATCAATCAGACGTCAAGCGGCTTGCCCGTCTATGAATTCATCATTGACAGCGCCGCAGACGTCGAAACGCTGCCGACGATGGAAGACAAGAAAGAATTCATCGAATGCGTCGCGGCTGGATCTATCGCAACCGTCAAAGATATGTCAGCGCTTTATTTCCTGTCGGCTGACGGCTGGATTGAAGTTTAACAAGAAAGGATGAATTGAAAATGGCTGAACGTGACCTGTTCCTTGCGGCCCTGATTAAAAAGGGCCTTGACGGCCTGAACAAGAAGGTTGATACCCTTGCCGCTGTCGCGGGTGAAGAAGCTTCTTGGGCGTCGATCAAAAAGGTTGTCGCTGCGGGCATGGCCCCGAACGCGTACCCTATCGGAACGCAGTTTTCCGTATCTCATACAAAATACGGCAATCTGCTTTTCGACGTCGTCGCCCATAATCACCATAAAAACCCGAACAACGCCGCCGCGCCGACAATGACGCTGCTGCTGCACAACATTATTTATTCAAGACCCTTTGACGGCGCTGAAGCGGTTTACTGCGTGACTGAAGAAAACTATCCTGAAGGATTGCCCGCCGGAACGTATCATTTCCTGCCGCCTTCTGATTATCTGACGAACGCAGAACTTGAAGGTTGGACGGGTATTCAATTCACGACGACGCAGGTTGTTCCTGCCGGCGGGCAGATTGTTATTGTCGGATGGGAAAGCGGCAACATTTCCGCAAAGAAAATCAGCACGTTCGAAAGCAACGCGGCAATGACAGCGATTGAAAGCGGGCTGACGCTTTCTGACGGCAAGGGCGGCACTTCCATTGGAACCATTCATAAATACAATGAAGACGCCGACGGATACATGAACGTTCTTCAGCGGCTGCGTTACGGTAACAACAACTGGAACGAAAGCAATATTCGGCAATGGCTGAATTCTGACGCTGCTTCGGGTTGGTGGACGCCGACGCACAGTCTTGATAGACTGTCTTCAACATATGCAAACCTTGAAGGGTTCCTGAACGGCATTAACCCTGAATTCGCTGCCGTTCTTGGTGAAGTTGATGTTGCTACCCGAAAGAACAATGTCTTTGAAAATGACAACCAGCGCGGCAACATTGTCTATACAACCCGCGACAAAGTCTTCTTGCTGTCGAACAACGAAGTCGGCTATAACGTCGAAGGTATCGCGCAGGGCAGCGTTGTTGACTTCTATGACGGCGCTGCGAATGCAGACCGTATCAAGTATGATTATGCTTCGACCGCTACGGCCCGTAACTGGTGGTTGCGTTCGCCGCTCCCCGGCAGCGCGAACAATGCGCGTCTCGTGGACACTACGGGCGCGCGGGGCAGCTATTACGCCTCTTATGGTAACGGCGCGGCGGCGGCTTGTGTAATCTACTAATCCCCGTTCAATCTGCCGCCGTCAAGGCGGCAGATACCCCTTTTTGAAGGTGTGAAGATATGTCAGTTATCAAGGCAAAGCGTTCGGAAGGAAAACTTCAGGTTCTAATTCAGGCGAATAACCTTTGTGTTTATACTGTTCAGATTTGCAAGAATGAAAAGTATTTTCCGAAGCGCGACCGCTGGATTATGACACAACATATTGTACATGAAGCGCTTGACGTATTGTGCTGCATCAAGCGCGCGAACGCTGTTAATGTGGCTACATGGGAGGATTACAAATACCGAAGGGCGCAGCAGGTAGAAGCCTATTCACATGCAGAAGCGCTGCTGACCTTGCTTGACGTTGCGTATATCACGCTTTGCATCGAATCGCAACGCATAGAGTTCTGGACAGGTCAAATTATCAGTGTTGAAAATCTGCTGAAGAAATGGCGCGAAAGCGACAGAAAGCGCTATAAGTCTATCTTGCGCCCCGATCAGAGCTGTTCAACGTCTTCGGACGATGGATAAAGGGCGAATCGTTATAGCTACGGCCCGTAACTGGTGGTTGCGTTCGCCGAACCCCGGCAACGCGAACAATGCGCGTAACGTGGACACTACGGGCGCGCGGAACAACAATAACGCCTACAATGGTAACGGCGCGGCGGCGGATTGTGAGATAATGCCCGCTTAAAGTAGGCCATGCGGCTGAAATCTGTGCTACTCACACAAGGAACGATTCACCCGCCCCGAAAGGGGGAACACAAAGCGGCGACGCCGCCAGCGTTTGCGCTGGTGCGGCTATAAGCGCCGTTCTTTTTATGCAAAATAAAACAGTAGAAGATGCTACTTCCTTCCGCGAACTATATAAAGGCTTGAAAAAATCATGCTGCAATGTTCGATGGAAGGATAGCGTCATAGGCTACGAAGCGAACAGTCTGAAGAACACTTATCTTCTGCGTCAAAGTCTTTTGAATGGAACGTATAAAATAAGCGACTATCAGAAATTTCGCGTATATGAACCTAAAGGACGTGAAATTGTGGCAACAAGGATAAAAGACCGCCAATTTCAGCGAAGTCTTTGCGATAATGTGCTTTATCCTCAAATCACACGTTCGTTTATTCGTGACAACTGTGCTTGCCAGCGCGGGAAAGGTGTTGATGATGCACTTAATCGCATGAATGTTCATCTTCGGCGTTACTTTCTTAAAAATGGTTCTAACGGCTGGGTGCTGAAATGCGATATACGCCACTACTTCGCGGAAACGCCGCACACAGTAGCGAAAGCTGCAATCAGAAAGCGGCTAACCGATCAGGATGCGGCAGCATACACAGACATGATTATTGATAGCTTCGGCGGCGAAGTCGGCATAGGTTTAGGCAGTCAAGTATCACAAATAACTGAACTTGCGGTGCTTGATGACCTCGACCATTTCATAAAGGAACGCTTGCGAATCAAGCACTATATTCGCTATATGGATGACTTTGTTTTGATTCACAACGACAAGGACGTTCTTCAAACAGCCTTAAAAGAAATCAGATTACGTCTTGCTGTAATCGGTCTGACGCTTAATCAGAAGACACAGATTTTCCCTTTGAAGCAGGGGCTTTTGTGGCTGAAGTGGCGTTTCCTATTGACTGATACAGGAAAGGTTGTCAGGCTCATTTGCAGACAATCTGTTGTCAGAGAAAGACGCAAATTGCGAAGAATGGCACGACTTGCAAAGGCGGGTAAAATTCCTATTAAGTCACTAACGGAATCCTTTTTCACTTGGAAGGCAAATGCGCAACGCGGCAACTGCCGAAAAATCATTTTGAATATGGAATCCCTATATAATCAACTAATTTCGGAGGTCAGACAAAATGAAAGTCAAAAATGAAGAAAGAATTGCCCGAATCGAAGCTATCTGCGAAAAAATCAGAAACGCTGAAATTGACGTACAGGAATCTGTACTTCGTGACGCCATTGCCGCCGAAGACGAAGAACTTGCTGCGTCGATTACGCGCACGATCAGAAACAAGCTGCTTGAACGAAGCGACGGTATGCTTGCTTTCGACCGCTGCGGGATTGAGCTTCCCGACACGGTTACAGCGTCGTCGATGCTTCAAACCTTCAAAGCGTTGATTGATGGTTTGAAAACTTTGCTAAACGGCGAATGGGCGGAATACCGTCAGGCGCTGCGCGATCTGCCAGCACAACCGGGCTTCCCCTTCAATATCGTTTGGCCGGAAATGCCTGAAAACACGGTGAAGAATGACAATGAATGATTCATATAAAATTCATGTAGCATCAACAAGAAGAACGTGCGAAGTCACGTTCTTTTTTGATGATGGCGCAACTTATACCCTACCAACAAGGTATTACCCCGGCATCGAAGATGATATTCGACGCAACTATTATGCTTGGCGCGCTCATGCTGTCGCTTACTGCGCCGAACGTGCCAAACTTGACAATATCTTAGATGTATTGACTGTTAATTGCTTGGAGGACGAAAGCAATGCGGAAAATTGATCTTGCCGCACAAATTGCGCGCAGCTTCGTCGGCTGTCCTTACGTTTTTGCGTCTACCGGGCAGGAATGCACGGTAACACTTCGGAAGAATCGCGCAGCGGCGCGCCCGGCTTATGCCGATGCAATTTATAAATACTGCCCCGTGCTTTCCGGGAAGCAGGAAAACTGTTCGTCATGCAAGTACAACGGGAAACGGGCGTTTGATTGTCGAGGACTGACGTACATTGCTTGCAAAGAAGCCGGACTAAAAATCAGTTCCATCGGTGCATCTTCGCAATACAGGGCTGATGACTGGATTGAAAAAGGCACAATCGACAAAATGCCAGCAGACACGCCCTGCATTCTGTTCAAGCAAGACAAATCCAATGCAACCGTCATGCAGCACACGGGTTTTGCCCTTGGTGACGGTTACGCGGTTGATTGTCGCGGTCATTCTGCCGGAACCGTTCTGAAGGCTGTTTCTTCTTACCCTTGGACGCATTACGCGATTCCAAAGGGTGCATTCGATGAAGTCGAACAAACGACCATTTCCAAAGAAGAAACGACCACAACGCGCGCAACCATCCGAAAAGGCAGCAAAGGTGACGATGTAAAGTTACTTCAAAACGCCCTGCTGAAGCTGGGTTATGTTCTTCCGAAATATGGCGCAGATGGAAGTTTTGGAAACGAAACTTCCGCAGCCCTGAAGCAATTCCAACAGAACAACAGCCTGACGGCTGACGGTATCTGCGGGCCTGCTACATGGGCAAGACTTGACGCATTGCTGAATGATGCTTCTGTTGGACCTGTTACGCTGTACAATGTGAGCATTTACGGACTTGACGCGGCAACAACTGCGTATTTGCTGGAATGCTATCCCGGCGCAGTTGCAACAGAAGCAAACAGTTAAATGGCTACATTGAAAGGGGCTGATAATATGCGCGCCGAACGCGCTATTATATGCAAGCGCTGCGATCTATCCCGATGACAACATGAAAGGAAAAACAACCATGAAGGAAAAAATTTTTCAGACGATTGCAGCGGCGGCGGGCGCTGTCGCTTCCTTTTTCTGCGGTCTGCCGCCTATCTTGTGGGTGCTGCTTGCTGTCATGTCCCTTGACTACATCACAGGGCTTATCTGCGGCGCAGTCGGGAAAAGCCCTAAATCCACGAACGGCGGTTTATCCAGCAGCACGGCGTTTGCAGGTCTTATGAAAAAGCTACTGATTATCGTCATTGTTGCGCTTGCGTATCTGCTTGACGCGGTCGTTTCGATGAATGCAGGCGTATCTTTTGCTGCGGTTTCTGGTGCGTCTTGCTTGTGGTTCATCAGTTCCGAAGGTGTCAGCGTACTTGAAAATGCGTCGCTGATTGGCGTTCCGATTCCGAAGGTAATCAGGCAGGCACTTGAAGTCATGCGTGGCAATGACGAATCAAAAGACGATTCAGCCAATACTTAAAGCAACAGCAGGGCGGTTTCCCGTCCTGCTGTTATTTGTCTGCAATCACAAATAGAAATTTGATTCCTTGGCGCGATCTATCGAAACAACCAGCCCGAAAAGATGACCTGCGATAATGTAAAAGTGTTCGACCGCTGAAAGGTATGCTCCACGAGCCGAAATCCTTGGAGATGCAAGGGTTTCGGCTTTCTTTTTGCCCATAAGTACCATCAAACGTACCATTGTTGCGTTTTAGACAGCTGTCGGGAGGGGAGAGCAGCCTCGCCTCTTGGCAGCTGTTTTTTAATACTGGCAGATGAGCTGTTCCAGCTGCTCTGCGGCTTGCTGACGCATGTCGGCATTGCTATGACCGTACACGTCTAACGTGAAAGCGACGGTTGCGTGACCCAATGCTTCGGAAAGCGTCTTGGGGTCAACATGGCTTTGCAGGGAAAGTGTGGCGTAAGTATGACGCACATCATGGAAGCGAACTTCCGGGCGTCCCATCTGTTTCACAATCGCCTTGAAATGGACGTACAGCGTCTTGAAGCGGACAAACATACCGTTCGAGCGGGTGAAAATCATATTGTACTCGTTGTGCCAGCTGCTTCCGGCGCGCAGATGCATCTCGTTCTGCTTGCGCTTGGCTTCGCGAAGAACATTCAGGGCGGTTACAGTCAGGGTGATGGTGCGCTCTTTGCCGTTCTTTAGCGGCGTGTACATCATTTTGCCCTTGTCAGGCCCGGACGCAATGCGCACAAACTGACGGTATACACGAATAGTCCCCTTCGCAAAATCAATGCAACGTCGACTGCTCTTTTCGGTAAATTCTTTTGCTCTCATGTTTTATTCAGCTTTCAACAGACAGCATAGTCTGTTTTGCACATTACTGAAATCACTGCTTTTCGCAGCATAGACACGCCCTCTCGAATATGCTATAATACCCCCATCATCCCCCATACGAAAGGAAGAACACCGCCATGCTCCTATTCCCCGCAGCAATTCTGACCATCTCCGACGAAAGCGACCGCGACTTCATGAAGCACCTGTACATCAACCATGCCGCACGGATGTTCCGCGTGGCGCGGGCGCTGACGGACTCCAAGCAGGACGCGGAGGACGTGGTTGGCGAAGCGTGCGTGGCGCTGATTCGCAAAATTTCGCTGCTGAGGACGCTGGAGCGTAACGTTTTGGAGGGGTACATCATTTCCACGGTGAAGAACGCGGCGTATGCGCTGCACCGCAGGCGGAAATCGCGGAAAGAAGCAGACGACGGCGAGGCGATTCTGCCGCAGATTGCGGATGATGAGGCAGCGCCGGATGCGCGGATTTTGCAGCAATGCACGATGAACGCGCTGGTGGATGCCATGCAGCGGCTGCCCGAAGCGGATCAGGTCGCGATTCGGATGAAGTATTTCGAGCAGCGCAGTGCGCGGGAGATTGCGGCGGTGCTGGGGATTCAGGAGGGGCATGTGCGCGTGCGGCTGAATCGCGCGCGGAAGCGGCTCTACGACATGTTGAGGGAGGATGCGGAGTGAAGCAGGAGAAAATGCGGACGCCGGAGGAAAATTACGAAGCCGCCGCGCTGGAACTCGCCGCCTACCGCCTGATGCAGCGGGAGCAGGATGACATAGACACGCCGGATGATGCGGCGGCGGAGAGTATGCCGCGAATGCTGAAAATGATTGACCGTCAGCTGACGAAAAAGCAGCGCCACGATCGGTTCTGGAAGCAGACGGTGCGCGTGCTGAAAACGGCGGCGATGGTGGTGCTGGTGCTGAATATGGCACTGACGATTGTCGTCGCCAGCACGGGCAAGGTTCAGGTGCGCTTTCTGGACTTGGTGATGCAGGTGAACGACTCCTACATGGACATCCGCTATCAGCCGACGGAGACGGAAGCGACGATGCCGGAGGATTGGAAAACGAACTACTTTCCGTCGTACATCCCGGACGGGTACACGCTGGCGCAGTATGTGTCGGATGAAAACTTCGGCTTTCTGGAATATCGAAATGAACAGGGCGAGCGGATGGAAATCCACATCGGCGGCAAAGGCGCGGGCATCAACCTGAACTCGAAGGGCGCGGAGATTGACCACGTTTCCCTGCACAATACGGTGGCGACGGTACTGTATCAGGCAAGTGGGTCGGTGGATTTGGTCTGGTCGTATGGCGACCAATACTTCGTGGTGGAGGCGTGCGACTACGCAATCGCCTACGCGGTTGCGCAGGGGCTGAAAATTATCTGGAAATAATACGGGAAAATTGCACAACGCCTGTAACGTTACGCCTTCTTTCGCATTTACTTAGTAGGAAGCGAAAGGAGGCGTGTTCTTATGTGGCAAGGAGAAAAAATAATTTTGTTGTTGAGCTCTTTACAAATAGGGTCGATTGTAGAAAAGATGAATGTCGCAACAGTTACAACAGTTACCAGACGCCGAAAACGTGAAAGACACCTTGCCATGAGAAACGCTGTAAGACACATAGACACTTCAATGACAAATAAAATAATCAAAAAAATATAAAACGAAACTGCATATAAGCAATGCTATGGAAATATAGTGGAGAAGAGAAGTTTATGACGAGATTGAAGAAATTAACTGGAGCTATATTGGTATTTGTTATTGGAACTTTGGTGGGATATAGTTACTGCAAGCATTCTGCTGCCGCACCGCAACAAATACAAGCGTTTAGCATTGAAAACATTGCTCAGAAATATCTAACGAAAGATGTAAACTTGCTCGTTTACTTATCGTCATCGTGCCAAAGCTGCATTCAAACAGAAGAGAGCATAAATAGACTTGCAGATATTTTAGATGGTTATGTTGATATTTTGCTTGTGTTTAAGGAAAAAGCTATTGACGAGACGATGTTACCATATATCGTAGTAACGCAAGAACAGTACATAGCCGAACAGTACCCATATTATTTCATTGTTGATTCTAATTGCCAGGTTATTTTGGCAACAAATGATACCCTGCTTGCAATAGATCAGATTTTTGCTAAAATACATGCTGAATCAGATGTATTGGAGGCAAATGCGATTGATTATTTGCGTAAACGATATGGAAGTGATAAGGATACGTTGGTTTATTTTGCGATGAGTGGATGTGCGGATTGTATTGCGGCAGAGCAGATTTTAGAAACAAGTAATAGGATAAGAAACGAATTTTCTGTCGAGAGTATTTATAGATACAACGAAACCAATCAGTCAAAAGAAATTGATAGATTTAAAATACTGCAAAACGCACTGAGAATTGACTGGTATCCGACCTTTGTAAAATTATATTCCACTGGCGAATATGAAATAGTGCGAAAAGTGCAATTGGATAAACTGGAAGAAAATATTGCAACAAGTAATAAGGCGGTGCTTGAGCAGTGATGTTGGCGAAGAAGAGCAAATGGATAAATGCGGTTTTAATGATTGCTATCGTGTGCTTCGTAACAATAGTAGCGTTACTGGCTGCTACAAAACTTATCAAGGGAACAGCAACATTAAACATCGTTGCTGTTGGTGAGAAAATGCCGGAGGTGAGGGTGTATTGTTCTGATGGAACAGAATATAGGCGCTCTACTACTCAAACAAGTGTGTATTTCTGTTTGGATATGGCATGTGGTGTATGCACAGAACAACTTCCGTATATTGCAAGAATGATAAACATTTTTGCTGACAAAGAACTTGAACTCAGCGTCATATGGACGGATAAGATCCCTAAAACCACGCTGATTGCACCAGAACATCAGCTAACACTTCGTGGAAATGCACGAATTGCGCCAATGACACCGTATATGTTTGTAGTTTCGTCAGAGAATATTGTTCAGTTTGCTGGAACATTGAACTTTAGCTCCCTAACACAGTATATACTTTCACTTTCTCTTGATGATTACACGGATCGAGCGTTGCAGGAGTTAAAACACTTGGGATACATCAAAGAAATGCAAAACATAGATATTTTATTTGCTACAGCTAATTGCTTCTCATGCGTCGAAGAATATAAAAAAATCAGAGAAAACAAAGGAAGTGGAACGGATTTAGTTGTTATTACGGATGGCGAGATTACTTCGATAGATGAAATGTATGATCCGATGATTTTTTTCAATATATTCAATGTGCAATCTTATCCATCACATATCCTACTCAGCTTGGACGCACAAAAGCATTCTAATAAAGAGTGAAACCACAAAAAGTAAAATGCGTACAGCGCACGATGTGCGTGGAAATAGGAGGAGACATGAAAAAGTATATCTTGGCATCGATGCTCATTCTTACCTTGCTGTGCATGACAATGTCAGCGCTTGCAGCGTCGATTGATTGCGGGTCATGGAAGGATACGGGCAAGTATTCTGATAAGATTTGTGTAGACGAATGGTGCGGATTGAACCCCTTTTTGAACGTCATGAAAGGTACTCGTGAACAAAGGCGCGTATGCAACGGGTACGATGATAGTGGCAATTATGTTGAATACGCACAGGTTCAGAATGTAGTTGACTGGGGATCTTGCTGCTAACAGTGATTGAAAAATCGAATATGATACAAGACGCAGCATAGTAAATATCCCGTTGGTAACTGATGATACTATCTTCTGATAAAATACTCCATTCAGTAAACAAATGGGAAACTGAATTGAAGTAGTGTAATACTAATGTGCTGTAATAGCGTAAATCCCAAAATAATCAAACACATACATGGTGCGCTGTACGAATTTCCCTCTACTTTTAGGGGAAGTGCACAAAGGTATGTGTATCAATTTGGAGGAAATATGAAGCGGTGTTCTATCTTTGCACTTTGTATTCTTTTGTTGCTCCTCTGCACGTCCTGCGCATCCTCATCACAGAATGCGGATGGCAGCCCGCTGGAATTTTTCAACCGCCGTGTGCTGGAAAATCCAGAATGGACGCTGAAAGCCGTGACGGAGCTGGGTAAGTACCGCGCGGAATCTATCTGCTCGGACGGTGAGCATCTCTATGTGCTGTGCCGGGAGCAGAATCAGATTTTGAAGCTGGATGCGGACGGCGAATTTCTTGGCTTCATCGGCAGTGTAGGCAGTCAGCCGGGACAGCTGTATCAGCCGGCGGCAATGGCGTGGGACGGGCAGTACCTCATTGTCGCAGAGCAGGGGAATCTGCGCCTGCAAGCCTTCACGCCTGACGGCGCGTCCGTTTTCACCCGCCCGCTGCCTGTGAACGCGGAACAGCGGGCGTTCGTCAGGAGCGTTGCGCCTTGCGGGGCGGACTATCTGGTCTGCCTCTTCTTTCCGTATGACAAGGACGCGGACACGGTCTGGCGCTTGAATGCGGACGGCACGGCGCAGCCGCTGATGAAGAACGTCCGCGGGATTTTCACGTGGAATCAGGAAAACGTGTACCTGCTGGAAGACCTCGTGTACGCCGGGGAAGAGAACGTCAGCTACCAGACGGGCGCGGGGACGGTGTGGCGGCTGGATGCGGGGGCGCTCGTCCGTCAGGCGGTGCTGCCGTATGGGTATGTCGCGACGAGCGCCGTGCCGGGGGATGGGCGCTGGTATGCCGTCAACAGCTCGTTTTATTCGCTGGACTGCTTTGATAGCGCTTGGCAGTATGTTTCGACGGGGCTGATGCTGGTGAATCAGGAGAAAAACGTGCTGTATGAGGGGCAAAGCCTGTCGCTGGCGCGGTGCAAGGGGCAGCTGATGCTTCTGTCCACCAGCAGCGGCACGCTCTACCGCGTTCAGGAGAATGCCCATGATGCGCAGTGAACGGGCAAAGTTTCTTTTCGGGGAGACGGTGCGGACGTTCCGCAAGTGGCGGTATTACGGCTTGCTGCTGATGCTGAGCGTCGCATTCGGCAGCGTGATGATGCTGGTCATGCTGGATTTGTTTTCGCGGGAAATGAGCATGGTGGATGCGCAGTTTGTGCAGCCGGAGCGCATTATCCGCTATGCGTGGTGCGATTCAGCGTTTGACGCAGCATTTGATGCGCTGGACGATGACGGCATTGCAGCAAAATCGCAGTTTTACACACGAGACGAGTGGGTGATGAGTCCGACGGAGTCGCGCGTGCTGCGGGTGTCGCATGTGGACGATGCGTATTTGGCGCTGGCGGGGCAGGACTTGGTGGCGGACGCGGTGGCGCTGGATGAGGCGTACTTATCCGTGTTTGCGGTGCAGGAGGGGGACACGCTGACCATCGGTGGGCAGGCGTACCGCGTGACCGTGCGGCGCGGCTTGCTGGACATGGAGCAGCAGGCGCTCATCCGGCGCAAGGACAGTGAAATCCCGCAGGGCGTGCCGTCGATGCAGTGCGCTTTGCGGGTGTCGGACGGGAAAATCCGCGAAGATGTGCGGCGCGACGTGGAAAATCAGCTGAACGGACGCGTGATTTTCGGCAACGTGCCGGAGATTCCGACGGGGATGATTCGCTGCGTGTACCCGGACGAAGCGAACCGCGCCGCGCTGGACAAACAGCGGGCGAATCTGCGATTGTACACCATTTTCGCCCTCCTGATTTTCCTGTACGTCACCTTGCAGACGACGAACACGGCGCGGTGCTTCGCCAGCCGGACGGCGCGCGAATGGGCAATGCTGCGCCTGTTCTGCGGGATGTGCATCAGCAGGGTGATTTTCTTTTGCGGTACGCTGATGTGCGCGTTCGCGGGCGTGCTGCTTGCGTGGGGGCTGCTGCCGCTATTTTTCCGCGCGATTGGGTCGGGATTCTATGTGCCGCAGGAGTCAGCAGCGGCGCTGCTGGAAATGCTGCCGCTGCTGGCGCTGCTCAGCCTCGTGATAACGCGGGCGGCGCTGTGCCCAAAGCCGCTCGTGCAGCAGCTTTCGGGCGCATAAGGGAGGGAGAACATGCAATTCGCACTTTGTCAGGTGCTTCGGCGGCTGATGTCCCGGAAGGGGCGCGGCATTCTGGAAATGCTCCAGATGATTTTGAGCTTCTTTCTGATGACTTGCTGCCTGAACCTGTTTCTTTCGACCTCGGCGCTGGGGGCGCGGGAGGATATCAGCGACCATACCGTTTCGCGCATCCAGTGGACGCAGCGGACAAACGGCGGGCTGCTTCAAAACGGCTATGCGGGGTTTTCGCGCGACGATTACGAAGCCGTCCGCACAGTATCATCCGCCGAACTGGTTTATGCGACGTGGTACAGCACGCTCGTTCAGCCATCCGCGCGAACGGAAGCGTTCAAGGAGATTTTTCTGATTTTCGCGCCGCGTGATTCACTGCCGCTTCTGGGCGAAATCACCCTCGCCGACGCGGATATGCCGATTTACCACGCATCCGCCGTCGGACTGTCTGCCGAAGCCGCCGATGCACTGGCGCGGGCGCAAACGGCAGGCGAATGCTACGCGCTGAACCCCGGCAGTATCGCCCAGAACCTCCTGCGCAACGGCTACGCGCGCGAGGACATTTCGCTGACGAACGTGTTCGCCGTGCCGATGGAGTACATGGCGGATTTCGATGCGGCGGACACGCTGGGCGTTTACCTCACGGCGGATTTTGCCTCGGCGGACGCGCAAGCTATCGTCTGCCTGCTCTACCAGCATCACTCGACCGGCATCGAATACTGCGTCCTGCCGATGAACAGCCGCATGACCGTCAGCTTAGACCGCGCGAGCGATCAGGCGCGCGATTTTATGATGTACTCGACGATTCTGCTGGCAGCGGTGTCGATTGGGCTGATTGGCTCGATGCTGACGTGCTGGTCAAAGCGGAAGAAGGAATACGCCGTGCTGAGCTGCCTCGGCGTGCCGGAAACGACGCTGGCGTTCGAGAGTGTGATGGAGATGGTGATTCCGTTCCTGCTTTCGGGGGTCATCGGCGCAGTGCTGGGGGCGATTGCGTCACCTCATATCACAGTGGGAGAAGTCGCCGTGCATGGGAACATACAGGCGATTGCCGCACCGATTCTCTTTGCCACGGTGGCTGGCGCGCTGTTGTCCCTGATTCTCCTGCACCAGCAGCGGCATGTCGTGCTGGCAGCGGTGCTGCGGTACAATGAGTAAAGGAGCAAATCCATGATTCAGCTTTCAGAAGCAAAGAAAATCTACGGAAAAGGCGAAAGCGCCGTCCACGCGCTGTCCGGCATCAGCCTGAACATTCAAAAGGGCGAATTTGTCGCCATCACCGGCAAATCCGGCTGCGGCAAAACAACGCTGCTCAACATCATCGGTCTGCTCGATAATCTGACCGAAGGACACTATACCCTCAACGGTCAGGACGTTCGCCACCTCTCCGACAAGGCAAAAGCCCGACTGCGCTTCCAAACCTTCGGGTATATCTTCCAGTCCTTCAACCTCCTTTCCTCCCACACCGTGGCGGAAAACGTGGCGCTCCCGCTGGGTTACGCGGGCGTGCCGAAGCAGGAGCGTCTGGCGCGTGCGGCGGAAATGCTGCGCAAAGTCGGTATGCTGGATAAGATGAAGGCGTATCCGAACGAGCTTTCCGGCGGACAGCAGCAGCGTGTGGCGATTGCGCGTGCGCTCATCAACCACCCGCCCATCATTCTGGCGGACGAACCGACGGGAAATCTTGATAGCCGCAGCAGTGCGCAGATTATGGATATTCTGGCAGAACTGACTGATGAGGGGGCGACGCTGCTGCTCGTGACGCACGATGCGGGGGTGGCACGGAGGGCAGGGAGGAGAGTGAGGATGGAGGACGGTGGAATCAGCGAAGAGGGCTGATACGTCCTTGTTATTGCGGCTGTGTTTAACGAAATTGTGTAATAACAAATGAGTGTAGGACACATATTTGCTGGAATTGCGGAGCTGATGGATGATGCAGTTCTGAATTTCCGTCTTGGGAAAAACGGCTTCAATGGCAGCGGAAAAGCCGGTTAAATTGTCCGTGCAGGCGATGAAAATGTCCTCAATTCCCCGGTTTTTCAGGCTGTTTAGCACCGTTGCCCAATATTTGGCGCTTTCATTTTCACCGACCCACATGCCCAGAACATCTTTCCTACCATCCAGATCAATGCCAATGGCGATATACACCGCCTTCTTCACGATTTGACCTTCGCTGCGGACATGATAGTGGATGGCATCCATGAAAACTACCGCGTAGATGCTTTCCAGCGGCCGCTGCTGCCATTCTTTTGCGATGGGGAGAATCTTGTCCGTGATACGGCTTACGGTCGTGTCGGACACCTCTACGCCGTAGATATCCCGAATATGGGTCTCAATATCCGACGTGGTCATGCCTTTGGCGTACATGGACAGGATTTTCTCCTCGATGTCCTGACTGATGCTGGTCTGATTCTTCTTCAGGAGCTGCGGCTCAAACTCCCCCTGTCTGTCCCGCGGGACAGACACCTCCACATCGCCGAAGCTGGTGCGCAGGGTCTTGCTGCTGTGTCCGTTCCGGCTGTTGTCTGTGTTCTTGTTTTTGTAGTCGTACCTGCTGTAGCCCAGTTCGTCGTCCAGCTCCGCATCGAGGCCGTTTTCCATGAATTCGGCAATCGTCTCCTTGAACAGCCTCTGGATGTCGTCCATGCTGCCGATGTTCGCCAGCTGCAGCAGCTCACGAATCTTTTCCCTGCGGGCATTTTCTTCCGGGCTGCGTTTCCTTCTTGCCCTACGAAAACCTCCATTCTCGTGCTTCTATTATACACTACTTTCGAGGCTTACACAAAGTATGGGATAGGCTCCGCGACGTGTAACGAACGGTACGCACGGTGCGGTGAGAGGACGGGGGTTAATCACCCCCTCCTACTCGATTGTTACTCGTTATGTGCCGACATCTTCCGTACAATCAGGATTCCCATCAGCAGAATAGCGCCGTATATGCCCAATTGCAGCCACTGTGTTTCCTGCCCGTTGATGCTGTCCGGGCGTGTGAAGCCCTCCGGCGGTGTTCGGCTTGTGTCGGGTGTGCTTGTGGTCGTATCGGGCGCTGCGCTTTTTGCCGCTTCCGGAGCGGTGCTGGTCTGCGGCTGTGCGGGACTGCCGCGGCTGCCGCCAAAGGAAGCGTCGTCCGGCGGGGTGAACCCGCTCGGCGCTGTCCCCTGCGCGCTGCCCGGCATAGTGAACCCAGTCGGCATCGTAAATTCGCCTGCGCCGCCGAAGTTCATGCCGCCGTCCTTGCCGCTGTTCATGCTGCCCATGTCCGATGTCGTAATGTCGCTGGCATCCACCAACGCATCACTGTTTTGCTGCCCCTGCGAGGTGGACGGAATCGAGCCATCCAACTGTCCACGGATGCTCTGTGCGCGCTTGTCGCAGAAGGTTTGCAGGGTTTCGACCGCCTTCTCGAATTCTTCCATCGTGTAGAATTTCGAGGAATCCTGTTCCAGATACGGTGTAATCATCTCCTGCACACGGGCGATTTCCTGCGCAACCCAGCCGCTGTCGAAGTTTTCCGCAATAAACTGGCTGTATGCGTCATGGTATGCCGAGAGGTCATCGTCATTAGCGAAAATCCACGAAATCAGCGGGCGCGAATCCACCGTGCCGCCGCTGACGGGCGAATCAATCGGCGAATTGACGGTGGAGGTTGCATCCTGCGCGGCAGAAAATCCGCCGAAGGAAAGGTTGTAGTCCCACGGGATGATACATAGCTGACCATCTTCCTCGTAGAGGTAGTAGTTATGCACCATCATGCCTGTGTAGCTGTCATCGTTGCAGGGAAAATTGTGCACGACCAGATAGCGAATGACTTCGTTCCTATCCACGACGCTTTCAATGTCCTCCTGCGCATTCAGCTTGCGGAGCGATTCAATCAGGCGCGCCTTGTCCTTCTTGCTGATTTTCGTCTTGGCGTTGTCGAAAATGTTGCTGTAACTGTCCGGGTCGTCGTCGGAATAAATCAGCTTCACGTCATTGCTGCCCATGCCGAAGCTGAAACCGCCGCCTGGCATGGAAAACGTGCGGCGCGTGGTTGTGCCGTCCGTATCCGCGTCAGTCGAATCACTGGTCGCGTCACCGAACGAGAAATTCGGCATACTTGGCGGATTCTGCGCGCGGTCGCCGCTGGACGGTGCGAAATCGCCGCCGGAGGGGAAATTCGCGGGGGCGCCGGAGGATGGCGCGAATTCATCCGCTGATGAATCGGGTGCGCTGGGCTGGCTGCTGCTGTCCGGCATGGTTGATGCATTGTCCGAAGCGTCGGAATCATCCGCCGCATCATTGTTCGTGCTGAACTGGGAGAAGTCAAATTCCTTGCCGTTGCCGCGTCCACCGCCGAAAGACAGGCTGTCCGGCTTGTACAGTTCGCCCTTGGACATGCCGTTGCGTTCGAGGAACCCTTCTTCGACGCCCTCCACCGCCAGATACAAGCCCCACGGCTCGCCGTTGACGCGCAACTGCACGAAGCTGCACAGCGGCGTTGGCACGCCCATGCGGTTCATCAGTGTATACGCCAGATAATCCTTCATCATCGTAGCGTCCTGAATCAGGTTGTTCAGGCTCAACTTGTCAAGGCTATGGTACGTCATGCCCTTCACATAGTGGTTGAACTCCACCTTGAAGGAATAGCGCGTCGAACCCAGCGTCGCCACGGTAGACAGGGAAGTATTGCCTTTGGCGCGGATGGCGACGCTTCCGTACTTCTCGCCGTCGATGGTGATGCTGCATTCCATGTAGGTTTCGGTCGTCGCCGTATCAATCAGCTCATCCCAATTGTCCATCGTGATGTCGATGGTATGCACATAGCTCTGGTCAAACAGCAGGTCTTCATAGCCCATCGTATGGCTTCCGTTGCTCTGCACGGCTTCCACGCGCCCCCACAAAAGCAGCGCTGCCACCAGCATCAGCACTGTCACCGACATGGTCACGCGGTTCAGGCTCTTTGTTTTCAGCATGGGTATCACCCCATATAGTCGCCGTTGTAGCTCACCAGCACGGCGCTCTGAACGCCCGGCATCTCGGACAGCGCGGTGATGAAGTTCGTGTCGTCGTTCTTGAGCGTCACCTCATATGTCAGCTCAATTGCACCCTTCTGCGCGCTCTTGCTCTTGACGCTGTGCTTGCCCGTGTTCGCCTTCAGGTACTCCGCCACTTTGCTCTCCGTCTCGCCGTCCACGCAGGAAACGACCGCGATAAACGGCTTCTGCGCGGCCTTGCGGTTGCAGAACACAACCAGAATCACGCCGATGATGATGCTGCCGATGACCGCCAGAGGAATCATCCCTGCCGCCAGCACGATACCGCCCGCAATCGCCCAGAACAAGAACGCAATGTCCATCGGCTCCTTAATCGCCGTGCGGAAGCGGACAATCGACAGCGCACCCACCATGCCCAGCGAAAGCACGACGTTGGACGTGACAGCCAGAATCACCATTGTGGTAACCATCGTCATGGCAATCAGCGAACCGCCGAAGGACTGCGAGAACATGACGCCCGCATACGTTTTGCGGTAGACAAAGTAGATGAACAGCCCCAGACAAAACGAGAGAATCAGCGCAATTGCCATATCGGGAATAGAAACGGCGGTGATGTTTTCGAGGTAGGAGGACTTGAAGATGTCGTTGAAGCTCATGTTGGTATGTCCTTTCTATTTTTTTGATGATTATTGGTAGACCCGGCAGACGGCGTACTTCGAGAACGAGGCAGGCGTTCGGCTTTTGAGCGCCGCCGCGCGCCGGATGACATTGGGCAGATATTCGTCCCACTTAACTTCCAGCAGCGTCACGTCCTCCGCGATGGGCAGCGTCAAACCGCGTGGGTTCAGAAAATCCCTCGGCGAACCCGTGCGGATGTTCCAGTCAATGGTCACGCGGACATTGCCGGGTGCGTACACAAACGGAACGCGCTGATACGCCACGACAGTTTTGGGCATCAGGCGGTTCACCTTCATTTCCACATACAGCATTGCCAGCAGCGGGCGATTGCTTGTCACCAGCCACGCAATGTCACCGCTCAGGATGCGTGTGACTTCGTCCTGCGTCAGGCGCTCCTGCAATTTGTAGCCCACGCCGTCGCGCTTCATCTTGCATTCCAGCATGATGTAGCTAAGGTTGTCGTTGTAGTACCGGATGCGGAATTTGCGCCGCTCATTCACGCCGTCGAGCTTCTCGTGCAGGGCGGTATCCAGCGGGTCGTCAAAGTAGAGACTGCGGATGTCGTAGCACCCTCGCGCAGCAGCGTGCACATCCAGCTTCGCCACGGCGCTGAGGTTCGCGCGAATCGCCGCTGCGTCGCCGGGAGAAATGATGTGCTTGATTTCGTGACGATAATCCATGTGCTTGCTCCTTTCATGACATCATTTTGTTCTGCGGCTGTCTGACCGCGTCCATGTTCTACGATACACTTTCTGTGTGTTTTCCGTGTGAACATGTCTTGAATGTCCGTTGAAATTACATTTTCATACATTTCCGCGCTTTCGGACACATTCCCGATTGTATTGTATCATCCATCCATTCCGCCGCATCAGGACGATACTGCACTGTCTCGTCCAAAATCCGCTTCTCGGCTGCCTCCTTGCAAATATCCAGCACAAACAGTTGTAAAATCCTGTACTGTGCTGGATTTTTGCGGAAGTTGTGTTATACTGATGATAAGAGATTGTTCAGGGGGTGAACCCATGTATCGCGTGCTGATTGTCGATGACGAAATGCCGGCGCTTCGCTTTGTGCAGAGCATTATCGAGCGGTTCGCAACGAATTTTCAGGTCGCCGGCGTCGCCACCAGCGGGGAGCAGGGATTTCAGCTTCTGGAGCAGCAGATGTTCGACCTGCTCATCACCGACATCGGGATGCGCGGCATGAACGGCATTGAGCTGGCGCAGACGGCGCGCGCCATGCAGCCGAATATCCGCATCGTCATCATCAGCGGCTACGGGAAATTTGAGTATGCGCAGGGCGCGATTCAAGCCGGGGTGGATGATTATCTGCTCAAACCCGTCAGCATCAGCAAAATGACCGCCATCTTGGAGAACTTGGAGAAAAAGTTAGATGCGAGCCAGTCCGACCTGAACGCGACGCTGCTGCCCGCCATCGCCTGCAAGCAGCCGTATTCGCAGGAGAGCGCCGCGCAGCTGTATCGGAACAAGGCGTTCCACTTCGCGCTGGTTCGCTGGGGCAATCTCGATATGCAGCTGCCGAAAACGCTGGGCGCGTCGTCGATGGTGTATCCGCAGGATACACACTTTCAGGTACTGCGCGGGCGGGACGAGGACGAGCGGATTCTGGTCGCAGCCGACGGGACGGTCGAGGATTTCCTCAGCAATCTGTGTGTCTACATGACCAAACCCGGTCATATGCCCACTTGGACAGCCGTCTATTCCACCCTTTCGCGCGAAATTGAGACGCTGCCCGGCTTCATTGATTTGTCGCTGGAACTGCTCTACCGCAATACTGTCATCGGCAAGCATCAAATTATCCGCTTCGTCGGGGAAAGTGCCAAGTATGAGCCGATGCGTCTGCCCGCCGCCGACTTGAAACAGCTGAATTATTTCATCAGCATGGGCAAATTCCGCATGATTAAGGAGTATTTGAGCGCGCTGGCGGTGACGTGGGAGCGGGAGCAGATGCCGCAGGTGCAGGCATGGCACATGACAAGGCAGATTATCTGCGAAGCCGTCGCCGCCTATTCGCCGCTGAACAATCGGCTGGAAGAGACGCTGAATGAGTTCAGCGACCTCATCCGCTGTGCGTCATCCTACGGCGACCTGATGTACAGCACCTACACCCTGCTGTTTGAGAACGGCAACGTCCGCGACCGCAAATTCTCCACACAGGAGCTGTACGACTACGCTGTGAAGTACATCCGGGAGAACTACGCCAAGCCGCTGAGTATGCAGAGCGTATGCGAGGAGGTCGGCATTTCACAGACGTATTTGAGCCGCCTCTTCCGCAAGTACAGCGACACGACGTTTAATGCCTTCCTGACACGCTGCCGCATGGAAGCCGCCATCAAGCTCTTGCAGGAAAAGCCGAATCTGCTGCTGCGCGATGTCGCTGTCTGCGTAGGGTACGAGGATTCGCGGTACTTCACCAAGGTATTCCACCAATATACCGGCAAGCCGCCGTCGCAGTTCACCGGGAAAGGGTAATCAGCGGGCGCACGCCTTAATGGGTGCGCTCGTATTTTTGCTGCCTACAACGAAGGAGAATGTTCCATGAAACTAAGCTGGAAAATGACGCTGATTTTCTCCATCATGATGCTCGCTGCCCTGTTTTCCATGTCCATGTATGCCTCCGAGCTGACGGTCAATGGGGCGAATGCCTTCACGAAGGCGCGCTTTTTCAGCATGAGTTCCAGCATCCAGCGCAGTTTGGAGCAGGATGTTTCGATGATGAGCATCACCATGCAGGAACTGACGGAGAACACCAGCTTCATGGCGGCGCTGAACCAGATGGTGCGCGACGACAGCACCGACCAGAAGGTTGGCACTGCCGCCCGCCGCGCCGCCTTGCAGCAGCTTTTGCAGTCGCCGCTGGTGGACAAGTTCGCCCGCGTGTCCTTCTACACCCGCGACGGCGTATTTCTCTCGAACTACATCGACAAAGACCAGCGCGTGGACACGGAAAGCGCTTCCTTCAAGCGATACATCCAAACGCTTCCGTGGCTGGATGACGCGGACAATACATCGGGCTTCGTCCTCCTCTCTCCACACCCGGATTATTTCTCCCCTGCCAATCAGGAACGTTCTATCTACGGCATTGTGCAGGCGGTGCGGCATCATGGGCGCATCATCGGCTATCTGCAAATCAGCGATGACGCCGAGACGCTGACCGATTTGATGACGTTTGTGGACAACAGGCAGGTTTGCGTTGAAGCCGTGTTCGACAACGGGCAGCGGCTCTTTTCCAGTATGGGAACGTTTCTGCCTTGGTCAGACGATGTGCCGGAAAATGCGTTTACAACCATTACACTGAGCAATGGCGAAAGCCGATCCGTGCTGCATACGCACATTGCGCCGCTCTCGCTGCATCTCTACATCAGTCAGGACGGGAATATCATCACCAATGCGGATGCACAGCAGCGAATCAATCTTTTCCGCCGCGCGCTGCTGATTCTGGCGATGGCAGGCGCGCTGATTATGCTCGTGTCGATGGGGCTGACCCGCTCCATCCGCAAATTGACGCGCAAGCTGCGGCAGATTCCCGACACCAGCATGGTGCATCCAGAAACGATTCAGCTCAATCAGCTGCTTTCCAACGTCACTTCGCCCCGCGACCGTGAAACGCACGAGCTGGAACAGGTGTTCAACCACCTGATGACGCGCCTGCACGAAAGCACCACGAACGAAATGACGCTGCGCGAAGGAACGCTGCAAGCCCAGCTGAATGCCCTGCAAGCGCAGATCAATCCACACTTTATCTACAATACGCTCAACATCATCTCCGCGAAATCCATGGAAAGCAGCAACTACGACGTCATCGAAATCTGCGACCAGTTTGCGCAGATGCTGCGCTATTCCACGGACATGTCGTCCCGCACGGCGACGATGGCGGAGGAAATCGAGAATGTACACAACTACTTGATGCTCGCCAAGGCGCGGTACGAAAACAATCTTGAATTTGCCATCGACGTGCCGGAGAATCTGGGCAGCATCACTGTGCCGAAACTGACGCTCCAGCCGCTGGTGGAAAACGCGCTGACGCACGGCTACAACGGCTACAACGAGCTGCGGAAGCTGACCGTCACGGGGCGCATCGAGGACGAGAAGCTCATCCTGTGCATCCGCGACAACGGCACGGGTTTCTCCGAGGACAGGCTGCAAAAGCTGCAAGAGGGCATCCGACGCATTGAGAACGGCACGCTCTCGATGGAGGAATCCGGCGGACACATTGGGCTGCTGAACACCTGCCTGCGCCTGCACTTTTACAGCAACGGGCAGATGCACATCAGCATTCACAATGACAGCGGCGCGGTGATTACGATGGTGATGCCCTGCGGGATGCAGGAAAACCAAGAGACGTGACGGCGGTTTTGCCTATACAGAGAGGAGACTTCCCCTTTCCGAGGAAGTCTCCTTTTGCTTGCCGATTATTCCACAATGGTAATGGTCTTCGTCAGTGTGCCAACCGTCAGGGTGTGTTCGCCGGGCTGGTCGATGGTCAGTTCCATTTCAACCACGCGCCAGTCTCCGCCGTTGACTGCCATGATCTTTTCCGCGATGACTTTGCCGTCGCAGATCGCCTGCACGGTCGTAATGCCGTCGTCGCCGTTGTTCCACAGCAGGACATACGCCGTGAACGGCACGCCAGCCTTGGTTTCCACAATGGATTCATAGCTGGTGCTGGTCGAACCGTTGGATTCCGTCACAACCTCATGCGTTGCGCGCGGCAGAACCAGCGTGTCGTAGACGAAATCCGGCTGCGCGCCGTACTTCATGCCGTACTGATACTGAATCAGCGGATCGCCCCAGTTGCCGGGAACGGTGTGGTTCTCGCTGGTCTTCATCATCGCCAGCAGCATCATGCGTACATACTGGTTCGCACCCTGATCGCCCGCCAGATCCTTCCACTGCGCATCGTCCATTGCTTCGTCGCGTGCCAGTTCCTTGACGACCATGCCTGCCGGCTCCGCGTCGCCGAAGAGCAGCTGTGCAAACACAATCGGTTCCGTCGTGGTAATGAAGCCGCTTGCGCCCGTGCCGTGGTCTGCCGGACGGGAGAAGGTCAGCGCCAGCAGCGCATCCGCGTTGGCAACCATGTAGGTGTTGGGGTCAATGTGGTTCGCCACGATAACCAGCTTCTTGCCGGCGTCCTTGGCGTCCTCGATGATAAGCTCCGCCGCGTCGTTCATCTGCGTGCAGTCCGCAATGACCACATCCGCATCTTCCATGTCCTCCACCACCGTGGCGAAGTCCGGAAGCACCTTCTTGTAGGCTTCCAGCGTCATGGCAGAAGCGGTAGAGCCGATGTAGACCTTGATGCCCTTGCTCAGCGGCAGGAGGTTGTCGTCGTTCTTGATGAGGATAGCGGATTCCGCCTGAAGCTGACGTTCCATCGCGACCACTTCGGGGTTGCGCGCCGCCATCAGCGTGTCGGTGTCGGTGATTTCCCACGGATTCGCGATGTATTCCGCAGAAGCCGCAATCGCCAGCGCCTTGTCCGCGTCAGAATAGGGATTCTCGAACAAATCCATCTCGAACTTGTCCTTTAGGACACGGTAGCAGGTTTCATAGCAGCGTTCTTCCGAAATCAGACCCTGCTTGAGTGCTTCTTCGATGCCAGAACGGGACGCCGAACCGCCGTGGCCGTCGCTCTCGTAGTCGCAGGCGAACGCGCCGATCTGATCCAGACCGTTGTTGATAACCATGGCGTAGCGTTCGGGGATAGACAGGCTCAGCACGTCGATGCCGTCCACCGTCACGCCCGTGGAGTTGCTGTCGCCCTGATCGCCCCAGTCGGAGACGATGATGCCCTCAAAGCCGAGCGTCTTGCGCAGGTAATCCATGGTTTCCTTATCGTAGTCCACATGGACGGTGTTGGTCAGACCGGTATTGTAGCCGTTGGTCATGACCCACTTCGGATTCGCGGACAGGGCGATTTCCCACGCCTTCATCCAGTTGTCCACCGTCTGCGCATCACTGCGCGCATCCGCAAAGGAGGAGTCGCCGCCGCGCGCGATGAAGTGCTTCATGCACGCTTCCACGCCGCCCTCGACTTGCAGGGCGAGGGTTTCTTCCTTCGTCATCGTGCCGGCGTATTCCGGGTCTTCGCCGTTCCAGCTGCCCAGCTCCTGTCCGTAGGGATGCAGGACGACATGGATGCCGACCGCGCGGCTTTCCAGCGAGTACGCTGTCCACAGCTTCTTGGACAGCTCCAAGTCATTCGCCGCGCCGAACGCATCATGCGCCACGTCAATCATGCCGCCCCACGCGTTGTATTCGCGGTCATTGGAAATGACAACCGGGATGCCCAGACGGCTGTCCTCCGCCAGCGCCTGCATCGCATTGTGGTACACAATCTGCTGCGCGGGCGTGCCGTTGGTGTTGTCCAGATGGCTGGTGATGTTCAGCACGTTGATGTAGTACCACATCGAGCGCGACGTGAACGACGAGCTTTCATCCGGCACGACGCTTTCCGTCCCGAACATGTAGCGTGAATCCGCAAAGTCAACGCCCATCGGGTTGCCGCAGGTGTTCACATGGTAGAAAAGCCCCGCTCTTTCTTCCAGCGTCATCTGGTCATAGAGGTCTTTCACGCGCGCATCCACATCCTGCCGCCAGTCCTCGTAGACATCCAGCTGACCATTGCCGTTCAAGTCCTTGAACTTGAGCCCATCCACCTCCAGAATGGTGGTGACGCCATCGAGATACCCCAATTCCTTCTGGGTATCCGTCTCGGCGATGACCGTGATAGCTTGATTCACCTGATCGTAATCCGTGAACCGTGCTTGTACGGATTCTTCCGCCATCGCACTCATGCCGAAGCTGCTGGCCAGCATCGCTGCGGCCAAAATCGCGGACAGTTTTCTTTTCATTGAAAACAGTCTCCTTTCTTTCGCGAGTTCTGCTCGCTTTTGCCTCTATCATAGCGGATTTTTCCTTTTTTCGAGCAGTTCTTTTCAGCACTGATATGCGGAAAAAACGGTACTGAGAAGGGGAGAAGGGGAAAATGGAGGAGAGGACAAAAGCGGCAGATGATTACGCAACAACTTTTTCTACAAACAATCTGTGTAAACAGCTGATGTATCCCCAAAAGAAGACACGACGGTGCATTAATTGGCGGAATGCAAAGCAAAGCCCCCTCCAACGCATCTCCTCGCAACCGCAGGGAGAACACGCTGAAGGGGGTACTTTCAATGATCTTCATCCGGCACCACCGCCAGCGCCGTCAGCACAAACACCTCCGGTGCGCCAGCTGCTCGAAGCGCGCTCGCACATGTTTCGGTCGTCGAACCGGTAGTATACACGTCGTCAATCAGCAGAACTGGGGTCGAAATGCGCGCGGCGGCAGCAAACGTGCCGTGCAGGTTCTTCCGGCGCTGGGCGGCGTTCAGTCCCTGCTGGGTTGCGGTTTCGCGCGTGCGGATCAGCAAGGGCTGATAGGGCAAGTTGCGCCGCTGCGCAAAGGCCTCTGCCAGCAGTCGACCGTGGTCAATGCCGCGCGCGTCAAGGTGCTTCTTCGTCATCGGGACGGAGGTGACAACCGTGTCCGGCGGCAGGGCAAATGGACACGCGGATGCCATGCCGTCCGCCAGTACCTGCGCGCATTCGGCGATGCCGCTGTATTTGAGCATCAGCACCAGCTGCCGCGCAATGCCGTGGTAGCTCCACACAGCGGCGGCGTTCGGCGCAAGCGCAGCACCCGGCAGGCGCAAATCATCCAAAACAGCGAGGCAGACCGGACAAATCGCGTTCGGCAGGGACAGCGCGCCGCAGGTTAGGCAGAAAACGTGCTGCGGGAACAGCGCATCATCCACATCGGTCAAAAGGCGGGTGAAAAACGCGCGAAGAGCGGGCAAAAGCGGCATGAAAGCACCTCACTCCTTCCCCAATTCCTCCTGATGCAAATCAATGGTGACGCTCGTGCCCTCCCCAATGCGGGAGGACAGCGACACGCGGCAATGGAGCATTTCGGCGGTCTGATGGACGAGGTACAGCCCCAATCCGGTGGATTTCTGCCCGCCGCGTCCGTTGTAGCCGGTGTATCCCTTCTCGAACACGCGCGGCACATCCTCCGGAGCAATGCCGATGCCTGTGTCCGCCACGATAATCGCTGGGGCGCTGGTCACGCGGATGCTGACGCGGCCGCGCTCGGTGTACTTGACGGCGTTGGACAGCAGCTGGTGGAGGATGAACAGCAGCCATTTGCTGTCCGTCAAGGCGCTTTCGGCGGTCGGCTCGTACTGCAGGCGCAGCTTCTTGCGGATGAGCAGGGGCGCAAAGTCGCGAATCGCCTGCCGAATGACCGGGTCAAGCGGCACACGCGTCAGCACAAGGTCTTTCGTCGGATTGCCCAACCGCGCGTAGCTTAACGCCATCGTGACGTACTGCTCCATTTGGAACAGCTCAGCCAGCATGGCGCGGTTCTCCGGCGTGTCCTCGCTCTGCAATTGCAGGCGCATCACCGACAGCGGCGTTTTGATTTGGTGTACCCACGCGGTGAAGTAGTCTGTACTGTCCTGCCGATAGGCTGCCAAGTCCGACTGCGCGGCGCGGACGTCGTGCAGCAGCCGCTGCATAATCGCCTGATCATCCGCTTCAGATAGCGTGCGCGGCGATGGCAGTTCATCCAGCAGAAGATGCGGCGCATTCAGCACATGCGCACGCGCCTGATGCGCCCGGCGATAACGCACAAAGCCCCAAATCAGCGCAATCAGCCCCATTACCGCGCACAGCGCCGATGCGTACGCGACCGGTTCGGTCGGCAGATGATACAGCGAGAGCACCAGCGCAAATGTGCCCGCGAACAGCGCCAGCAGCCCCGCCAGTGGCAAATGTTCCCGCAGATAGCGCCGAATCATACGCTGCCCTCCTGATTCACGGCATACCCGCTGCCTACCTTCGTGACGATGAAGCCCGGCAGTCCCGCCGCGCTAAGTTTCTTCCGCAGGCGGTTGACATTGACGGTCAGTGTGTTTTCCTCAACGTACTCGTCCATCTGCCACAGACGGGTCATCAGTGTTTCGCGGCTGACGATGCGCCCGCGCTGCTCCATGAGTGTGCGGAGGATAATCAGTTCATTGCGTGTCAAGGGGATGCTCTGCCCATGGATGGAGAGGGCAGCACTGTCCAAATCCAGCACGGCCTCCCCGCAGGCGAGGATATTGCCTGTAGCCGGCATGTCATACGCACGGCGCAGGACGGCATTCACCTTCGCTGCCAGCACAGCTGGGTCAACGGGTTTGGCAATGAAGTCGTCGCCGCCCATGTTCATCGCCATGACGATGTTGAGGTTATCCGACGCGCTCGAAAGGTAGACAATTGGCACGCTGGTGATGCGGCGCAGCTCCTGCGTCCAGTGATGACCGTTGAAGAAGGGGAGCATCAAATCCATCAGTACGATTTGCGGCTTCCACTCGGCGAACTCCTCCGTCACATGGCGGAAATCGCGGACTTTCTGCACCTCGTGTCCCCACGCGGTCAGCACCTGCGTGATGGCATCAGCCAAGGCAGCGTCGTCTTCGACTAATAGGATGCGGTACATACGAGTCATCTCCCTGATGATGTAGTTTGGTGTTGGTGTGGTCTGTTTTCGTACCCGTCAGTCGCTTTCCTCCGCACTTTCGCCCGCCAGCGCATCGAGAATTGCTTGCAGCCGCTTCTCGCCGATGCCCTTGACATTCCGCAGCTCCTCCGGATACACGAACGCGCCGTGTTCCTCCCGGTATGCCACAATCCGCTCCGACAGCACAGTACCGATGCCCGGCAGGGCGTCCAATGCGGCAGCGTCGCCGGTGTTCAGAATGGAATCCGGCGGAAGTGTCGCTCTTGGTACAGCGGTTGTTTCTGCTGCTGGCACTATCGGCGGATTCGTCGATTCGTCATCCAGCGAGTCAGTGATTTTCGTTTGCAGCTCTGCTCCGATGCCCTGGACGTTCCGCAAATCTTCCGGGTACACGAATGCGCCGTGTTCCTCCCGGTATGTGATAATCCGCTCCGACAGCACAGTACCGATACCCGGCAGGGCGTCCAATGCGGCTGCGTCGCCGGTGTTCAGAATAGAATCTGCCGGAAGTGTCGGCACAGGGGCAAGCGTGAAGCCGTCGCCTTTTGACGGATAGCACTTCGGAGCGGAATGGACACGGACAGGGGCGGATGCATTCCATAAGAAGCAGCCAAGGCTTGTAAGAAGGGCTGCCGTATACAGCAGCAGAAGCAGCTTTCGCACGCCCTGCCGCCATTCGCGCACAGCATCCCCCTCCGTCCAGCTTGTCGTCAGGAGCATTGTACCATACTTGGCACGGATGGACAAGAGTGCGCGGCAGAAAAAAATAGGCGCAGCATGGGAAGGAAGATTCCATGCTGCGCTGGGGTGGCTGCTGTTTTCAAATGCAGTTTTCTTTAGGGACGGGGGATTTCGCCTGCGGGTGTGCACTGTGGTTATATCCCCAGCGAAAATCCGCCTTGTATAAGGTAGAACAGCGCCACGCCGTCTATTGCGACGGCATCGTGCATCGCGTCGTAGCGGGTCAGTGCGACGGTGTGCACTGTGCCGTCAACATCTGTGAATGTCCACACGGTGTGGGGAGCGTCGGCAGCAGTCCAGCCGTCGGGGAGACGACCGGACATCGTGACCATCATCAGCTGATTGTAGGCAGCGGAAAAGGCAGTGTAATCCGAAGGTTCACCGTTTTTCGTCAGCGCAATATCATAGACCTGATTCCCCTCGTCGTCCGTGACAAGTTCGTTGTTCTCGGCAACCTGTTCGGTGCGTGTGATGACCCATGTGTCCACGCCGTCCGCCGTTTCACGTGAAAGGGACGCAAGATTTCCCAGCGCCGTCAGGACCGGATAGCGCGTAATGGTCTCCTGCCAGGCTGCGTTCATGACGCCGCGCAGCAAGAGCGTGCTGCAGCGGTAAATCCCGCCATTGTAGAGCACATAATCCACCAAATCGCTTTCCTGCTCGCCGATGACGAGGGCGATCGTGGATTCCGGGTAATCGGTCGTAGCGTATGAGCCAGTCGTGCCGACTGCGCCGATTGTGCCGGCGGCTTGGTGCAGGCGGATGACGATGCGGGGCGTGTCCAGCCCGTAGCGTGCGATGCTCTCCGCAGTCGCGTCGGCAATGTATTCGCCCAGGCGGATGTTTGCTGCCGACTTGCGAAGGGTGTTCATGGCAGTGCCGTCCGCCGGGTAGGACACCGGGGTGGTCAGCATCCAGCGGTCTTGCGCGTCCGCGTTCGTGATCGCGCCGTTCAAGCGCCATTGCTGGGTGATTTCGCCCTCCGCGTTCAGCAGCGTGATTTCATCCAGTCGGTCGGCGTGAATCGTCAGCTGCTCGACGCTGTGGAGCGAACCGCGCGTGACGTAGCATTCCTCCGCCAGACCGCGGCTGACGGACAGCAGGCGGGTATCGCCGTCCAGCTGCGCGTACTGCCAGCTGTTTTCGTACTGCGGGGCGCTGCCGATGCGCAGGGTGTGGCTGCTGCCGTCCGCAAAATCCACGGTGACGACGCTCTCCGGGTCATCCAGCCCGAACGCTGCCCACTCCTCATTCGTGCCGTTCCAATCGTCGCTGAGCACCTCTGCGGTCACGTTCTTAAGCCCGGACAGGAGCGTTTCGGCAATGTCCGCATCCACCGTGAAGGCGCTTTCGCCCTCCAGCACCAGTGCGCCGGATTCCGTCTGCACTGCCGACCACGCGTCCTGATTGCGCACGGCAATGCGGATGCGGGTGATATCCGCCGATTCCACCGCCCAGAGGGTGATTTCCTCGTCCTCATGCGCGGATGTTTCCGGCGCAGGGGCGGGCGTGCGGGCGAAAATCAGCAGACACGCCGCCGCCGCGACCAGCACCACGGCGAAAATCAGCAGGAGGATGCGGCTGTGCCTGCGCGCGGCATGTTTCTTTTTCGGGACGTTTTGCATGGCTTACAGATTCCTCCGTGGAAGCAGGATGATGACCGCCGCCAGCAGCACCAGAATCGGCAGCCCGACCAGTACGACGCTGCCCAATGACAGCGCATTGACGGACAGCCCCGGACGCAGCGCCGTTTTGACCATGATGCTGGTGTCAATGCTGTCATCCCCGGTCAGAAAAGACACAGCGCGCACCAGAAATTCCTCGCCGTCGGTCATGGTGAAGAGCTGTTCCTCGGTCAGCAGGGCGGAACTGCCGATGATGAACGCGCGGCTGACGTCGCCCGTGTCGGTGAAACGCTTGGCTTGCAGCGCGAGCGCGAACGGCCCGGTTTTGTCGCTGTCGGATTGGGTGATGCTCAGGCGCGACGCGGTTGTATCAACCAGATAACTCTTGGCGGATGTTGTCAGCACTGCGTCCACCAGCAGGGAATTGTCCGATTCCGGCGAAGGGTCGAAGCCGCGGCTGGCAACCACGAGCATCGCCGTCCGCCCGTTCAGCATCATCTCCAGTGTCACGTCCGTTGCCTGCATTTCCGGCAGCAGCGCCAGACGGTTGTTGTTGTAGAACGTGTCGGTTTCATCCGGCGACGCCATCACCAGCCCGCTTTCCGGCAGGAAGCCGTAGGAGCGCAGCAGGGACAGCACGTTCGGCATATTCTCAATCGGGTCGGTATAATCGCAGCTGAACAGCACTGCGCCGCCGCCCTGCACATACGCGCGGATGATGTCCATTTCCGCGTCGGTATAGTCCTTGACGGGCGAAAGGATGCACAGCACGTCGCCGGATGCGAATGTCATGTCGCTGAGCTTCTCGAACGCGACGTCGTAGTGGTTGTTCGTCAGCAGGGTGGTAAAGGCGGACAGGGAGTCTTCGCCCAGTTCGCCGTGCCCCGTCGCGATGTGCAGCGTCGGCACGGTGTCGCGCGTGACGTAGGCGATGGCGGAGGTAATCTGCTGCTCATACGCCAAGCCGGAGACGTTGTAGCTGCCCGAATCGGTATCGACAGCGAGCGTTACAAAATCCGTTGCAGTCAGCACGCGGTAGCGGTCGGTTTCCTCGCAGTAGACGATGAGGTTCTGCGCGGAGACGTTGGTGGTGCTGCTGGAAAAGCGGGTCAGCAGCAGGGGATTCAGGCTCGGCGGGGTTTGCTCCCATGTCACCATATCCGACGCGGCGCTGTAACGGTTGAGCAGCTCCAGCAGGGGCTGATCCTCCTCGCCACGCTCGAACAGGGCGTAGATTTTCACCGGGCGCTTCAGGTCGCGCAGAATCTGCTTCGTCGTCTCGCTCTGCGTTGTGACGGCGTTGAAAGAAAAGTCGCCGCGCCAGCCGTAGCGCGTTTCGAGGTTCGTTGTCGCCAGATTGATGAGAATCAGCGCGGCAATTACCAGCGCGACAATGGCGGTAGACATGGCACCGTAGCGCAGGCGCGGGCTGATGGTGAACTTCCTGTGCGCGGATTGCTTTTTGTTTCGCATTCTTCGTCACTCCCCCCGATAGCGCCGGGCATCCAGCGTATGAATCGTCAGCAGGAGAAACGCCGCGGCGAAGGTGATATCGTAGACGACGCTCGCCGCGCTGAGCTGCCCCATCAGGAACGGTTCAGCCCGCTGATAAAGGCTGAAGAAGGACAGCACGCTGGAGAAGAAGCTGCTGTTGACGGCGTTTTCCAGCAAGTCCAGCATCCAGAGGACGAAATTCGCGCCGAACGCAAAAACCGCCGCCGTCACCTGATTTTTTGCGCAGCCGGAGATGAACAAGTCCAGCGCGAGGAATGCGCCGCCCTGCAAGATGAAGCCGAGGTACGCCACCGCCATTTCCGCCGGGTACACACGCCCATAGACCGCCACGACCGCAACGAAACCGAGCGTCAGCACGACGGTTGCCGCCATGACGGTATATGCCGCGGCATACTTGCCCAGCACCATGCCGGACAGGGAAACCGGGCTGGTGAGCAGCAGCTGATCCGTGCGGCGCTGACGCTCTTCCGCCAGCAGCCGCATCGTCAGCACCGGCGAGAGCAGCATCCACAGGTAACTCATCTGCCCCACGAACGTCGGTAAGTCCGACGACCGCGCCTGCATAATCTGCAAATAGAACATCACCGAGGACAGGAGCAGGAACACGCCCATGAACACATAGCCCGTCGGCGTGAGAAAATACGCCTGCAATTCTCGTTTCCAAATGGCACGCATGATAACACCTTTCTGCAAGGGGAAAATGTCCCCTTGAACCCTTTGCGCGAATCGGTTAGTTTCGCTTTTCTTGCTTTTTTTCGCGTGTTGCAGAGGATTTCGCCTCTGCGGAGGCGACAAGGGGGCAATGGAAACAGACGAAGTCTGCGGTCGCCCCCTTGACCCCTTCGCAGCGCACACCCATGTTTCTGGTTTTGTATCGCTGCTTAGGGAATAGAAGGTACACTAACTAAAAACTTCCGATAAAGCTCAATAAACATGGGTGCGAACCGAAGGTTTCCAAAGGGCGAGCGGAAAGCCCTTTGGTCGCTCCCGCAGGAGCGAAATCCCTGCGCTTATTTGAAAGAATCCGCCGCAGGATTCTTTGCTCCTTCATCTGTTGCGCGGAGGAACACCGTTTCCAGCGAATCGTGTTCCTCCACCAGCATCCGAATCGGGGCATCCAGCCCGCACAGCAGGCGGAACAGCTGCGTCTGCGCATCCGGCACGGCGGAGGCGTCGCATTCCAGCAATACCTCGCTGATCTCAATCGTCCGCGTCGGCAGCGCCTTCACCCGCCGCACGCACGGCAGTGACCGCAAAGCCGGAATCAGCTGCTTTTCCCGCATGGCGATGCTTGCCCGAAGCCGCAGCGTTTCGCCCGTTTCGGCTAATTCCTGCATGTCTGCTTCGTATTCCAAATGCCCGCGGTTCAGGATGAGTACCCGCTGACAGAGCTGTTGAATCTCCGACAGGAGGTGCGAGGAAAAAATGACCGTGTGCGTTTTGCCGAGGTCGGCAATCAGCGCGCGAATCTCCACCACCTGACGCGGGTCAAGCCCGACGGTCGGTTCATCCAGCACCAGCACCTTCGGATTGCCGCACAGCGACTGCGCTACGCCGACACGCTGGCGGTAGCCCTTCGACAAGTGCCCAATCAGGCGGTGCGCCACTTCGGACAGCCCGCAGGTGCGGATAATGTCCTCCACATGCGCCGCAATCGCCGATTTCTGCACTTCCTTTAGCTCGCACACGAACCGCAGGTAGGCCCGAACGGTCATTTCGTCATACAGCGGCGGTTTTTCCGGCAGATAGCCAATCAGCCGCTTGCACTCGCGCGCGTTTTGGAGGAGATCCATGCCGTCCACCAGCACCTGCCCCGACGTCGGCGGCAGATAGCCCGTGAGGATATTGAGTGTGGTGCTCTTGCCCGCGCCATTCTGACCGAGCAGACCGACAATCTGCCCTTCCGGGGCGCGGAAAGAAACATCGTGCAGGGCTTCAACCGCACCGTAGCGCTTCGTGACATGCCTGAGTTCAATCATGGAGCATACCTCCCTTGGAATATACGATTGCACGCATCTGCCGGAGCAGACTGTCTGGCAATAGCATGAGTATTATAGCAGAAAGCGCACAAAAAAGCATGAACGAACTGTAAAGGATATTACAATTTTCGGATTCGTCTGCGCCATCTGCTTGCGCCTTTTCCCCGTTGGCGTCCGCTCATTCCGTTTAGCGTAGCGCTGCTACGTTGCACTTCATTCGCGTTAGCCAACGTGAAAAATTCGCGGCGCATCTTGGCGCATTCTCATCCGAAAATTGTAATAGAACGCATAGACAAAAACCCCGCTTGCAGGGAAAATCCCATGCAAGCGGGGCAAACAGTCCCTATGAAATTACACGCGGTCGGCGATTTCCTTAGAAATCTTTGCGATGAATTCATCCAGCGTGCAAGTAACCGTCTGGTCGGTCGCACGGTCGCGGACGGAGACGGTGTTGTTCTCCACTTCCTGACCGCCGAGAATCAGCATGTACGGCACGCGGTCTACCTGACGCGCTTCGCGAATCTTGTAGCCAATCTTCTCGTTGCGGTCGTCCAGCTCGCAGCGAATCTTCTTCGCGCGCAGGGCGGCGTACACCGTCTTGGCGTAGTCCATCGACTTGTCGGACACAGGCAGCACCTTCACCTGAACCGGCGCCATCCACGTCGGGAACTTGCCCGCGAAATGCTCGGTCAGGATGCCGATGAAGCGCTCGATGGAGCCATAGCAGACGCGGTGAATCATGATCGGGCGCTTGCGGCTGCCGTCCACATCCACATACTCCAGGTTGAAGTTCAGCGGCATCTGGAAGTCCAGCTGAATCGTGCCGCACTGCCAGGTACGGCCGAGGCAGTCGCGCAGGTGGAAGTCAATCTTCGGGCCGTAGAACGCGCCGTCGCCCTCGTTGACGATGTAGGGCATACCGAGCTTTTCCAGCGCGGTTTTGAGGCCGTTGGTCGCATCCTCCCAGTCCTCGTCCGAACCCATCGAGTCCGCCGGACGGGTGGACAGTTCGACGAAATAATCGAAGCCGAACTTGGAGTACACCTGATTGATGAGGTGTACGACGCCGGCGATTTCATCCGGAATCTGCTCGCGGGTCATGAAGATATGGGCATCGTCCTGCGTGAAGCAGCGGACGCGGAACAGGCCATGCAGCGCGCCCTTCAGCTCGTGGCGGTGCACCAGACCGAGTTCACCCACGCGCAGGGGCAGGTCGCGGTAGGAATGGGGCTGGCTGCGGTAGACCATCACGCCGCCGGGGCAGTTCATGGGCTTGATGCAGTAGTCCTCGTCGTCAATCTTGGTGGAGTACATGTTGTCCTTGTAGTGATCCCAGTGACCGGACGTCTCCCACAGGTGACGGCTCATAATCATGGGCGTGGACACTTCCACATAATCCGCCGCGTAGTGAATATCGCGCCAGTAGTCAATCAGCGCGTTCTTCAGCTGCATTCCCTTGGGCAGGAAGAACGGGAAGCCGGGGCCTTCATCGCAGAGCATGAACAGACCCATTTCCTTGCCGATCTTGCGGTGGTCGCGCTTTTCGGCTTCTTCCATCATCTTCAGGTACTCATTGAGTTCCTCCTGATTGCGGAAGGCGATGCCGCTGATGCGGGTGAGCATCTTGTTGTTCTTGTCGTTCTTCCAGTACGCGCCGGACAGGGCGGTCAGCTTGAATGCCTTGAGCGCCTTGGTGTAGCACAGGTGCGGGCCGACGCACATGTCGATGTAGTCGCCCTGCTGGTAGAAGGTCAGCGTCGCGTCTTCGGGCAGGTCGCCGATGTGTTCGACCTTGTAGATTTCGCCGCGCTCCTGCATGAGCTTGATGGCATCCTCGCGGCCAAGCGCGAAGGGCTTAATCGGCAGGTTCTGCTTGACGATGGCCTGCATTTCCTTCTCGATGGTCTTGAGGTCTTCGTCGGAGAGCTTCACGTCGCCCAGATCGACGTCGTAGTGGAAGCCCTTTTCAGTTGCCGGGCCATAGGCGAAATGCGCCTGCGGATACAGGTGCTTGACTGCCTGCGCGAGGATGTGCGCCGCCGTGTGGCGGATGACATGCAGCTCGTCGTCAGCGGGGCATTCGTCCACATGACCGTCATTGTAGATGATTTTCATGCTTTTTCCCTCCAGATTGATTGATTGGGACGAAAAAACGCTCGTCCCTCGCGTTGTTTCGAGGGACGAGCGGAAAAATCTGCCCGTGGTTCCACCCTGATTGGTTCTCTTTGCCGCGCTATCGTGCAGCACACGGTACGATCGGGAGGTGGTCTTCCCCTGCCGCCGAATCAGCGCTTTTCACCAAACTGCGCCTCTCTGGACATCCTTCGGCAGGATACTCTTCTCCGTCATCTCGGACGAGTTCAGTATAGCCCAATTTATTGTCTTTGTCAAGGTGGAGAAAAAGACTTTTTCACTTGCAAAGCGCAGAGGCGAAATCCCCTGCATCAGCACGCGGGCATAGCATGAAAATGCGCTCAATTCAATCGCGCGGAAGGGTCAAGGGAGGAACTCCCTTGCGGAGTCCAGAGGCAGAGCCTCTGGTGGGTTCAAGGGGCAAAGCCCTTTGGGTCATTCTTTCGCCCTTGGCTGGAAAATCAGCGCCATCAGCACCCCGAAGAACACCGCGGCGCTGATGCCCGCAGCCGTGTTCGTCAGACCACCTGTGAATGCGCCCAAGAAGCCGATTTCCTGCACGGCGCGCTTCACACCTGTCACCAGCGCGTGACCGAAGCCCGTCAGGGGAACGCTCGCGCCCGCCCCGGCGAACTGCGCAAGGGGCGCGTATACCCCGATGGCGCTCAAAAATACCCCCGCGACAATGTAGCCCACCAGAATCCGCGCCGGGGTCAGTTTCGTTTTCAGCAGCAGAATTTCGCCAATCATGCACAGCACGCCGCCCACCAGAAACGCCTTGATGAGATTCCACACAATCGTCATGCTTCGTCCGCCTCCAGTACAATCAAGTGGGCAATGCCCGGAATCGCACCGCCCTGCTGGCTGAATGTCGGGGATAGCAGTGCCCCGGTCGCCATGAACGCCACGCGGTGAATCGCCTTCTCGCGGAAGAGACGCATGATGTACCCGCACAGCACGCTCGCGGAACATCCGCAGCCCGAACCGCCCGCGTGGACATCCTGCTCAGGCGAAAAAATCAGCATTCCGCAGTCCACATAGCGCGCCGCGTCCAGGGGAACGCCCGCATCCATCATCAGCGTCAGCAGCAGGTCATGCCCGATTTTTCCTAAGTCGCCGGAGATGATGAGGTCGTAGTCCGCCGCCGTTCGCCCGGTGTCCATGAGGTGCCGCCGGAGCGTGTCTGCCGCGGCGGGCGCCATGGCAGCACCCATGTTGTTCATGTCCTTAATCGCCAAATCAACAATGCGCCCCAGGGTGACGTGCGTCGCGCGGCAAATCGGACGGCGCGCCGATGTGTCCAGCAGCGCAGCGCCCGCGCCCGTGACCGTCCACTGCGACGTGGGCGGCCGCTGATTGCCGTATTCCAGCGGGAAGCGGTACTGCCGCTCCGCTGAGCAGAAGTGGCTGCTGGCACAGCACAGCGCGCGCCGCGCATATCCGCCGTCGCAGAGCATTGCGCCGATGCACAGCGTTTCCGCCATCGTTGAACACGCGCCGTAGATGCCCAGAAACGGCGTTTGCAGCTTCTGCGCGGCGGTGGAGGCGGCCATAATCTGGTTGAGCAGGTCGCCGCCGAGCGTCACGTCCACACTTTCCGGCGTTGCGCCCGCTTTCTTCAGGCAGGTGTCCGCCGCCGTGTAGTGGAAGCGGCTTTCGGCTTTTTCCCACGTCTCTTCGCCGAACAGATCATCCTCAATTACCGCGTCAAATTCGCTGTGCAGCGGGCCTTCCCCCTCCTTTTTGCCAACGATGGCGGCGGTTTGGGCAATGCCGGGGCGGTTCGGGAGCAGAATCGTTCCCGTGCCGATGCGTTTCAGGCGTTCAGCCATGTGAATCCTCCTTTACCACGGGAATAATGCGTACACGATGCCGACCAGCACCGACGCGCTTGTGCCCCACACCAGCACCGGCCCGGCAATGGTGAACAGCTTCGCGCCCAACCCCAGCACCATGCCTTCACGCCGGAACTCCATGGCGGGGGACACCATGGCGTTCGCAAAGCCGCTGATGGGCACGAACGCGCCCGCGCCCGCGTACTGTCCGATTTTGTCGAACACGCCCAGCCCGGTCAGCAGCGCCGTCAGAAACACAAGCACCATGCTGGCGAACGTCGATGCGGTGGAAGGGGTCATGTTCAGCCACGCCAGTCCCGCCTCAATGCAGCATTGCCCGATGACGCAGATAGCCCCGCCGACCCAGAACGCGCGAATCAGCCCTTGCCCCATTTTCGATTTGGGCGACAGGCTGTCCACCAGCCGAGCGTAGCGGTCAAGCTGCCGCTGGCGGGCAGGGGAGGGCTGCTTGCCCTTCTCAAACATGGCTTTCGTCCTCCTTGTACGGACGATGGACACTCTTGTCCGGCGCAGGGCGGAAGCGGACTTCGCGCTCTGCCGGACGCGGGGTTTTCAGAAGGATGAACTGCTGGGAAGAATAGCGCTGCATAAAATGACTTCCTTTCTATTGATGATGACTGCTGATTCCTGCGCCCGCAGGCGCGATTCCCCGTGCAACGAAAAAGTTAAGCCACAGATAACCCCAAAAGTTGCGGTGCCGAAGGTTTCCAAAGGGCGATCGCGGACTTCGTCCGTTTCCATTGCCCTTTGGTCGCCTCCGCAGAGGCGAAATCCCCTGCTTGCGGGAAAGAGTTGCTATGTCTGAAAGACAGGCAGGTCGGTCGCGCCCATTTGGCGCGACACAGCACAGATGTTGGAAAGAGCAGCTTGGAGGCGCTTCTGAGGAAGCGCGAAGTTACTGGCAGGGACGCTTCGCTGCCTGCACCTTTTGTTGAGCGCGTTGGACATACTGGTCGCTCGTGGAACAGTTGGGGCGTTGCCCCAAACCCCACAAGGGACGCTGTCCCTTGACCCTGCAAGGGGCATTGCCCCTTGACCCTTTTTTTTGCGTCCCGGCTTGAGCGCGCTTCACAGCGTAATCGCTATCGAGGCGATAATCGCACCCAATGTCTTTGCGAGCAGAATCGTCACCCGTACCGCCCCCGACACATCCCCCAATCGAAAGCGTCTCATCAGCACCGGCGCAACTTCCAAAATCTCCCCCAGCGCCGACGCGACCATCCCCACAAACATCCCGCCGACAACCATCGCCACCACCCCGAACGCCTCCGGCAGACCCAGCGTCCACCGAAGCGCATTATGCAGCGCCGCCAGCATCAATCCGCTAAGCAGCGCCAGCCCCATCATCCGCGGCGACGCGGCGTGCAGCAGGTGCTGAATCCGCGCGGGCAAGTGCAGCACGCACCATACGCTGCTGACCGCCACCGACATCGCCGCGCCGCTCATCAACCCGATGAGGATGGCAAGCACGCTATTCAATCGGCTTCCCCTCTGCTTTCTCCATCTCCTCCTGATACTCGGTCAGCTTGACCTCCAAGGGCGTTGTTTGATGCGGGAAGGGAATCGCGTAGAACACGCATACGCCCAGCGCAACGCCGATGCAGTAGGGGATGGTGATGAGACGCACGTCGTCCGGCGGCGCGCCGGTGATGGCGGCGTAAACATCCGCCTGCGCCTGCGGCATGTTCACGTCGGCGTGAAACCACGTCAGCCCCAAAGCGCTGCCGAGCAGCAGAATCAGCAGCGCCGCTGCCGTCCGCACAGGGCGCAGAAAATCCTTGCCGCGCGCCTTGATGCGGTGGACGTAGCAGACATCCGCGCCGATGAGGGAAATGTCCTCCTGCGGGAAAACTTTTTTGAGCGCCTTGGCGACGGCGATGGCATCCAGCGTGTAGACACCGGGGGCGGTTGGGCAGAAGAGGGAGCAATGCCCGGCTTTTTCGCTGCCCAGCACTTTGGCGGCATCCGCGACATGGAGGGTTTCGCCCTGCGCGAGCTTCACGCGGGCGCGCAGCTGCACATAAATCATGCGGATTTCTCCTCCTTCTTATGCGGAATATCCGAACAGCGCGCGCCAGAAGCCGTTCCATGTCCAGTCCCATTCGAGGGTATCGGGCGTATCGGCGGCATCCGCCGGGATGCGCGCGAAATACGCCGTCCAGCCGAAGAGCGAACGAAGCAGGGCGTCCTCCGTCAGCGCGGGGACGGAAAACAGCAGCACCCAGCAGAGCAGCAGGGCAGGAAGTGTTCGTTTCATAATGGGTTCACCTCCGCTGATGATACCGTCAATATCCCCGAAAGCGTCAGAAAGTATACGGGAATGTAAATCTTTTGGATGTTCGCTTTACGGAAAGGCGAAAGTGTGATAAGATAAACCATACGGACAGTGCTGCGCCGCTGTCCCTTGATGATTTTGACGGAACTTCCGCGCAGAATGGAGGAACAGGAAACACATATGGAAAAATGGATGAAGGGCCGCTATATGGCCAACCAGAAGCGATTGAGCGTCGGGACGGGTGTTCCTGCGCCGCGCGGACGGGGCATTGTGATGCTGATTCTGCTGGTGCTGGTTGTGGCGCTGGCGGCTGTCAGTGTGACGACCGTTGCGAAGCTTTCCAGCGTCAACAGCCGCAATATCGCCATGATGCAGGAACAGTGCGGGGACGCGGTGGCGCTGTCGACAACGCTTAGCCGGACAGCCAGCTCGTCCTCAGCAGCCACGGTGGGCAAAATCCGTGCCGATGTGCACGCGATTGACGTTATCAACCAAATGAAGATGCTGCAGGACGGCACGAACCACGCCTACGTCAGCACGGAACTGATTTCAAGGATTTACACCATCCTCGACGCCTATTCCAACCAGCTTATCACCGGTATGAGCACGATGGAGGAGCAGACGAACCTTTCTGCGGCACTGCAGGAACTTTCGGCGGCACTGTCAGGACTATAAAACGCGAAAGGCACTGCACGCGCGGCAGTGCCTTTTTTGCAGTGAAAAATTTGGTTCTTCACGGAATCTTGGGAAAGAGCAGCTTGGGGCGCGTCTGCGGACGCGCAAAGTTACTGGCAGGGACGCTTCGCTGCCTGCGC